>Ga0210057_1000318_pt1 | contig 81565 bp, 96 predicted proteins | sample CryGeyCG2114_010_2_FD_183968 | JGI IMG/M metagenome (GOLD analysis project Ga0210057, IMG submission 183968) | Groundwater microbial communities from aquifer - Crystal Geyser CG10_big_fil_rev_8/21/14_0.10 (SPAdes) (version 2) | ecosystem: Environmental > Aquatic > Deep subsurface > Groundwater ... | reverse complement strand
GGGAAGTCCAGCAGACAAGGCAGGTCTCAAAGAGAACGACATCATTCTCGAGGTCGCCGGGACGAAAATTGACACCGATCATCCACTCTCAACACTACTGGCTAAGTACAATGTTGGTGACCATGTACCGCTTAAGGTTATGAGCGCCGAAGAGACCAGAACGGTAACCGCCACTTTGGTAGAAAGGAAGTAGCATGCGAGAATTAATGGACAACCTCCGCGCCCTCTTTGACCGTGTGGTAGAGACGCGGGGGCTGCTTTGACCTTGAAGGGAAACAGCGCGAGTTAACAGAGCTCAATGCGGCTATGAGCCGACCCGGTTTTTGGGACGACGCAACCGCTGCCGCCAAGCAGTCCGAGCGAGCGGGAAGGCTGCACGAAGAATTGAACATTTGGGATACGCTACTAAATAACCTGCGCGACCTGTTAACGCTTTCAGAGAGTACCGAAGACGACGAGGCGTTAGAAAGTGAACTAACAACAGAGTACCAAAAGCTACTTGAACAATTTCAAGGGCTAGAGTTTTCTACGCTGTTTCGTGGTACTTACGACGACCACAATGCCATTCTTGCCATTCACGCCGGCAGTGGAGGTACGGAGGCACAAGACTGGGTGGAGATGTTATTGCGTATGTACCTTCGGTTTGCCGAGCGACACGGGTTAACCGCGCGGATTGTTGACGAGCATCGCGGGCAGGAAGCCGGCATTAAAACGGTAACCGTGCATCTAAATGGTCGCTACGCGTACGGTTACCTTAGGAGTGAACACGGGGTGCATCGGCTAGTACGTATCTCTCCTTTTGACGCCGAAAAGATGCGGCATACCTCATTTGCTCTGGTCGAGGTGCTGCCAGAATTGGAGAGTATCGAAGAACAAGCGATTGACCCCAAGGACTTGCGTATTGATACCTTTCTCTCGTCAGGGCACGGCGGGCAGTCGGTAAACACCACTTACTCGGCCGTACGCATCGTCCATACCCCAACCGGTATTACCGTCAGTTGTCAGAATGAACGATCACAGCAACAAAATCGCGAGACTGCATTCAAAATTTTACAGTCGAAATTGCACCAGCGGGCGCTGGCAGAGCAAGCCGAAGAAAAGCAAGACCTTCGTGGTTCATACCAATCGGCAGAATGGGGAAGTCAGGCGCGCTCTTATGTCCTACAACCCTATCGACTGGTCAAAGATCATCGTAGTGAGTTTGAAACCGCTGATACTGATGCCGTTTTAGACGGAGAACTTGATCCGTTTGTTGAGGCGTACCTAAAGACGGAGTTGAGCAAACAGAAACGAGAGCGGTAGGGCAATGTGGCGCTGGTGGGAATCGGCACTAACTGCTGGCGTCAGTCCGTCGTGGACGTTCTTTTACGCCTGTCTCGCTTTTTTAATTGGTAGCACAATCGGACTTTTTGTTTACCTTCCGCTTTACGGTATGTATGCCGTTCTTTGGGTATTGGCTATTTGCTTTATTTTTACGATATACCGTCTCCCGTTTCCAGCAGCTATCTTTGCGATTACGTTTGCTCTGCTGCTTGGTGGATTTCGTGCTAGCCAGAGTGAGGCCTTTCGTAAGAGTGATCCCTTTTTTGCGTATGTAGGGAGAACCGTTTCGCTCACCGGTTCCGTTCCTCGTGTGCCAGAGGTACAAGGTAGTACGACGCGCTTTACCGTGATGGTCGAGGATAGTAACGCCAGCGAGTCACTGGTCGGGCATTCGATTAGTGTTGTCGTGAAGGGTAATTTGGCACTAGTGGTTGGCGACAACGTAGAGCTTCGTTGCCGTATTTCAATAAACACGTTTGGCGTCAGTACCGGCGACCCGGAATGCGCATTTCCAACAAGCGTAACTATCAATTCCTCATCTTCACTTTCACTCGCTGGAGGACTTGAACGGGTACGTTCACGCTTTGTCTCTGCTATTCGCTCTACCTTTTCTCCTGACGCTGGTGGTTTGGTGAGCGGGCTACTCATCGGCGGCACTGGCGCGCTGTCAACTGTATGGAAACAAGCGCTAATTACTACCGGTACAATTCATCTTGTTGCGCTTTCTGGCTTTAACATCAGTATCATTGCGGCGTTTCTTACTTTGCTGCTTCAGCTTCTTTACCTGCCGCGGCGTTGGCACCTTTTCGTTATTGGCATTATGCTCAGCCTTTTCGTCGTTATGGTTGGTGCCCATGCGTCAATTATACGCGCTGCCATTATGGGAATGCTTGTTGTTTTTGCGCGTTCTCTGGGGCGGCGTTCAAGTCCGGGCAATGCGCTTGCCTTGTCGGCTGTGGTGATGGTCGCGATAACGCCACGATTGATACTTTACGATGTCGGGTTTCAGCTTTCTTTTTTGGCGACCATTGGCATCATTTATCTCTACCCGCCACTCGACCGGCTGTTGCGCAAGGTGCCCGATTTTTTAAAATTAAAAGAGGCACTCCTTATGAGTCTTGCAGCTGAGTTTGCTGTCTTCCCTTTATTGTTGTACTGGTTCGGTACACTGTCCATCATTTCACCACTAGTTAATATGCTTGTTGTGCCATTCATTCCTTTTATTATGTTGTTCGGATTCGTTGGTTCAATGACCTCACTGGTTTCTTTACCCCTCGGTCGCGTTCTTGGATTACCAGCAGAGGCAGGCGTCCGTTTTGTACTTTTCGTTATTGGCAAAGGCGGCATTTTACCATGGGGATCAGTTGCTTTTGTCTTCCCGCTTCCGGCACTTATCGTTAGCTATCTATGCTTTGTCGGTCTTTTCATATACCTAGTGCCAAGCGCGCGTCGTTCGACATTTTTTCTTTCGTCCAGGGTGGGGTAAAGGTGAGCGCTACCGAAACCGTACTAACGCCATCTACCGTTGCTATTCGACGTTCAACCTCACGCGGCAAACTTTCTGCAACCGGGCAATGTGGTGTTGTTAGCGTCATCAGTATAGTTACCTTGCCATCCTCGGTTACCGTTAGTTTGTAAATAAAACCGAGGTCATAAATATTAACTGGCACCTCGGGGTCAAATACGGTTTTTAGCGCTGCAATAATACGTTCCTCAAGTGCTAACTTTTTTTGTACTACTGTAGTCGTAGGTTCAGCAAGTAAGGCCTCAAGTGCCCGCCAAGAAAGCAGCGCGCAACCGTGACGGTTCGGGTGATCCCGGACGCCGCTAAAGGGGGCCAAACGTAGGTGCGGCAGTTCGCCGTTAGCAGTGAGATGAAGATGCGTCGCTTGAGCGAGTTCAAGCGCTTCAGTGGTCGAACTGGTAATTGTCATTTCGGCCATCAGGGAAGCAGCGGCAGTAGCGATAGCGCATCCTGTTCCGATAAAACCAATGTCAATAATCTTTTCATTGTCGAGTACAACGGCAACGGTAAAGTGGTCACCACACGTTTGATTACGAAGCGTAATTTTACGGTTAGCTTTTTGGGGAAGCCCAAGGTGTCGTGGGCGGCGGGCATGCTCAAGGATGACGTCTTGGTAAAGTGTTTCTATGAGCGTCATATTGAAAAGAGCTTTTGCGCCCTATGAATTGCTTCAACGAGTGCCGTAATATCGCTAGATTGACTATACGTTCCAAATGAAATACGAATGGTGCCATTAAGCCAAAGTGCATCCATTAGTGGTTGTGCGCAATGGTCCCCAGCCCTAACTGCAACACCGGCTTCGCTTGCGACGGCGGCAAAGTCATGGGGATGTACCTCGTTAATAGCAAAAGAAATAACGCCGATACGTTCTTTAGGGCTACCAATAAGTTTTACGCCAGACATGCTAGTTAGCGCCGCAATCGCGTCATTCGTCAGCGCGGTTTCTTTCGCAATAGCACCTTTGTCCTGTTCTGTTTTAAGATAGGTAAGGGCGGCAGCAAATCCAACTGCGCCTGCAACGTTTGGCGTACCGGGTTCGAAGCGTTGCGGTAGGTCGGCGTAGGTTGTTTTTTTTAGGGTAACGCGGTTGACCATTCGTCCGCCTGCTTGGTAGGGGGGCATAGTTTGCAGAAGCGATTTCTTTCCAAGCAGAAATCCAATGCCATTAGGCCCATAGCACTTGTGTGCGGAGGCTACATAAAAATCCGCACCGATTTTTTCAACGTTGATAGGCAAGTGGGCAATGGCTTGAGTTCCGTCAACAAGCGTCACAGCGCCAACGTTGTGGGCGATTGTGGAGATTGTTTTCACTGGCAAAACGGTACCAATAACGTTTGACGCGTGGGTAACGGCGACCAGTTTTGTTTTGCCGTCAATGAGGCGGCGCGCGTGGTCGAGATCGAGCTCTCCGTCCGGTGTAATGGCAATAACGCGAAGTTCAACACCGCGCTCTTTGCCTATTCGCTGCCAAGGGACAAAATTTGCATGATGTTCCAGTACACTTACCACAATGTTGTCACCCGGGAAAAAGTGAGTGCGCCCAAACGATTCAGCAACCATATTGATGCTGGCGGTTGCACTAGCAGTAAAGATAAGCTCATCTTCTGTGCTGCCACCAACGGCTTCAAGAATGCTATGGCGCGCCATCTCGTAGGTACGCGTGCTCTCTTCGCCAAGCGTGTAGAGTGCCTGGTGGGCAGTTCCTAGTCCCGAACGGTAGTGCTGATCTAGTGCCGCAATAACTGATTCTGGTTTCAAGGTGGTCGCGGCGCTATCAAGGTAGGCAAGGTTTTTGCCTTGCTGGGTTTGCAATAGCGGGAAATCTTCGCGCGAGTTTTTATTTGGCATAGACGTTTTTTATAAAGGCTGCCATTTTTTGTTTGATAGTTTTTTGCAGTGCTACTGGTGCGATTGTATTTATGACATCTTCAGTAAAAGCAGTCAGTAGCACTTGTTTTGCTTGTGGTTCGCTTAAGCCGCGACTCCTCAGGTAAAATAGTGCTTCGTCGTCGAGCTCCCCAATAGTGGCACCATGCTTACAGCCGACGTCATCGGTCAAAATTTCAAATTCTGGCTTACTGCTAATGTGCGCAACCGGCGAGAGCAAGAGTCCACGACTGCTAAGTCCAGCATCGGCCTTTTTGCCTTCTGGAGAAATGGTAACGGTACCGGTAAATGCGGAGCTGCTCTGATCTCTTGCTAATGTACGTTGCGTTACGCTCGATGCCGCATTTGCTGCTTCGTGAATTATGTGGATGCATTCCTTATTTACCGCAGTACCATCAAGAGCTGTTAAAGAAAAGATTGTTACCTGCGCGTTGTCGCCACATAATCGAACCGTAAGTTGATGCTCGGAAGAGAGCGAGCCTATCGCTACATAATGCAATTCGTACGAAGCATTGGCGTTAACAATGACGGTACGAGGTTTTGTCGCTTCGTTGCTTGGTTCGGGAGAGTAGACATGATGTAGTGTTCCTTGTTTTTCGATAAAAAAAGTAGTTACGTCATGAAGAACCGGTTTACCTTGCAATCCTTCAACGAGTGCAGTAGTTTCTTGTTGGGCAACGCGCATCGTTTTTTTGTCGGCAATAGTAAAAGTTTTTTTGATGACTGTTTTCATGAGTAACATTATTGAAAACTGCGGTAACCCTCGCGTTCAATTTGAGTAGCAATTTCATTACCTCCTGAGTGTACAATGTTACCGTTGACCATGACGTGTACGCGGTCTGGTTTGAGGTAATGGAGAAGTTTTGCGTAGTGTGTAACGACCAAAAATGACCGCTCTTTAGAACGCAGTTCGGCAATGGCATTTGCTACCGTTATCATCGCGTCCGCGTCAAGGCCGGAGTCGGTCTCATCTAAAATTGCTAGCTGCGGTTGAAGTAGGCTAAGCTGGAGCACTTCGTTACGTTTTTTTTCGCCACCAGAAAAACCATGGTTGACTGCCCTATTTAAAAATGCATCACCAAGGTGTAGCGTTTTTGCTTTTTTGCGAACAAGGTCGAGAAAATCCATAGGTTCAATCACTGTTTGGCCTCGATGCTCACGTACCGCGTTGAGCGATGCGCGTAAAAATTCAATCATGTTGAGACCGGGAATTTCTACCGGGTATTGGAAAGCGAGAAACACGCCGTTCTGGGCGCGCTCTTCGGAGAGCATAGTTAAGAGGTCCGTTCCTTGGTACGCGATAGTACCGGCAGTAACGGTATAGCCAGGCTTTCCGGCAAGTGTCGCTGCTAGCGTACTTTTTCCTGATCCGTTCGGACCCATAATGACCTGCACTTCACCTGCCGGCAAGGTTAAGCTGAGGTATTTGATAATTGTTGTATCGCCGACCGCAACAGAAAGGTTGTTTATATGGAGGAGGGGAGTTGTCATAAAATGGTGTTGTACAGTCGTACAGTATTATCCAACAGCGCCAGCCAGCGTAAGCGAGAGGAGCTTCTTTGCTTCTACGGCAAACTCCATTGGCAGTCGCCCCATTATCTCGCGGCAGTAACCGTTAACAATCAACCCCACTGCCTCTTCTGTTCTAATACCGCGTTGAGTAAGGTAGAAGAGTTGGTCGTCGCCGATTTTTGAGGTGGTTGCTTCATGTTGAATAGTTGCCTTTGCATTTCGGCTTTCTAGGGTTGGGAAGGTATACGCACTAGACTTGCCTCCAATGAGTAGTGAGTCACATTGCGAGAAGTTGTGCACGCCGTCTCCGCCCTTCCCGACCTTTACCAATCCGCGATAGGTATTGCGGCTCTCTCCGGCGGCAATACTTTTTGCGATAACCGTGCTTTTTGTGTGCCTGCCAAGGTGGATCATTTTAGTTCCAGTGTCTGCCTGTTGATGGGCGGTTGTTACCGCTACCGAGTAGAAGGCCCCTTTTGAGTTGTCGCCCTCTAAAATAACGCTTGGGTACTTCCAGGTGATTGAGGCGCCTGTTTCAACCTGTGTCCACGCAATTTTTGCATTTCGTCCGAGGCACCGACCGCGCTTGGTAACGAAATTATAAATGCCACCCTTACCGTGTTCATCCCCCGGGTACCAGTTTTGCACAGTGGCGTAGCGTACTTCAGCGTTGTCGAGGGCTACAATTTCTACTACTGCCGCGTGTAGTTGGTTTTCTTCTCTTCGCGGTGCGGTGCATCCTTCGAGATAGCTCACGTACGATCCTGCTTCGGCGATGATTAACGTTCGTTCAAATTGACCGGTGTTAGCCTCATTCATTCGAAAGTAGGTCGAGAGTTCAATGGGGCAGTGGATATTTTTGGGGACATAGACAAACGTCCCATCGCTCATCACTGTCGCATTTAGCGCTGCAAAAAAGTTGTCATCTTTTGGAACAACCGTGCCTAAGTATTTTTTTACGAGTTCCGGATAGCGGTGCACTGCTTCGCCTAGCGAACAGAAGATAATGCCAAGTTTTTCTAGGGTCTCGTCTACACTAGTTGCCACCGAGACGCTGTCGACGACCGCGTCAATGGCGACACCGGACAATCGTTCTTGTTCAAAAACAGGAATACCCAATTTGGCAAAGGTTTCGCGAAGCACTGGGTCTACCTCTTCAAGGCTGGAGAGTTGTGGTCGTCGTTTTGGTGCGGCGTAGTAACTCATTTTTTGGAAATCGATATTTGGATAGTGAAGGTTTGCCCAGGTAGGTTCGCGCATTATTTTCCATTTTTGGTAGGCGCTGAGTCGCCATTCGAGAAGCCATGACGGTTCGTTTCTTCGTTTGGCAATTTGACGAATGGTTATTTCGTCTAGTCCGGGTTGGATACGGTCAGTGGCAATGGCCGAGTGAAAACCAAAGGGATAGGCCGTTTTGGTTGCGTCAGCAATGATATTTTTTTCGTTTTTCATAGACCATAGTGTAGCAATATCAATATCTACTGTCGACGGCAAAATGGCAATCGTGAAGGAAGAGCAGGGTGGGCGTTAAATTTTTCGCGAGTCGTATGCCCAGTGCAACAGTGCTTGTCGTTGACGCTTATGGCAGTTGAGGTTGCCCTTTTGGCAGTGTTTTTTTATTTGTGCCAGATGCCGACATATCATTTTCCATCTTTTGATTTGACGAGCGTCTTCTCTTATTAGTCGTCTGCCAAGATAGTAGCGACAGTACCATTGAAACCATGCACGAGGATCATCGGGATGAATCCAGTCGTTTTTACGCCACTCAGAAAGCGGTCGGCTGGCATCAACACCAAGGTAGTTAATCGTCGGGTCGTGGTGACGCGGTGAGCGCTTTGCCTTACGAAACCATAAAGCAGGAAATTCTTTTTTGCAGTCGGTCATATATTTTTCATCAAAGACACCCAGCCGTAGCATTTCCCCCGGCGTAAGCTCTGGTTGGAGCTCATCAGCAAATTGTTTGCCTGTCGGTGCTGTTAGTTCGTAACGGTAACCTTGCTGCATAGTGTCCTGTACGGTAATGAAATGTTTTCTCATAGGATTCTTGTCATTAGTATGCCCCGCTTTGACGAACTGTGCCGCTTAGCTTACTGTGTCTTTTACAAGGGTATACCATTATGTTATTTTCTCGTCGCCATTCAAAAAAACCATTTATTTATCTTGATTACGCGGCAGCGACGCCTCTTGATCCGGATGTTGCTGCCGTTATGGCGCCTTATCAAGATGAACGCTACGGCAACCCTTCAAGCTTGCACCAACTCGGCAAACAGAGTCGCGTTGCGGTAGATGCCGCCCGACGGTCAGTAGCCGATAGTTTAGGAGGGCATACGGACGAAATTATTTTTACACCAAGTGGAACCGCCAGTGACAATTTGGCAATCTTGGGTGTCGTTCGTGCTGCGCCGGTAGACAAACCACACGTCATTACTTCAGCCATAGAACACGACGCCGTGCGTCAACCGCTTCTCGCGCTCGAGGCTGAAGGGGCTATTACGCTAACCGTTATTCCTGTTGGTTCGAGTGGCATTGTTGACGCTGGTGCTGTTCTCTCCGCTGTAAAGGGTGATACCGTTCTTGTTTCGGTAATGTATGCAAATAACGAGGTAGGATCCATCCAGCCAGTAGAGACCATCGGCAGAGCGCTGAAACGCCTGAACAAAACGCGAGCGGTAGAGCAAAAGCATCCCGTCTATTTTCATTCTGACGCCTGTCAGGCGGCTGCCTTCCTACCTCTTGCCGTAGAGAAACTGGGTGTCGACCTTTTGACGCTGAATGCTGGAAAGATTTATGGACCGAAAGGTATTGGTGCACTTTTTATCCGTCGAGGAGTAATCTTACGTCCACTTGTGTACGGTGGTGGACAAGAGCTTGGTTTAGTTAGCGGTACTGAGAACGTCTCTAGTATCGTTGGTCTTGCCAGCGCCTTGCATCTTGCACGTCGAAACAATGAAACCGAAGCAATACGTTTGACTAAGCTTCGAGATTATTTTATTAAAGCAATAAAAGCTATTATTCCCGAAGCAAGACTCAATGGTCATCCAGTAGAGCGCCTACCAAATAATGTTAGCGTGACTCTGCCGGGCATTGACGGTGAAGCGCTTGTTGTTTATTTGAGCGAGCAGGGGATTTATGCTGGAACCGGCGCGGCGTGTGCCGGTGCAAAAGGCGAGCCATCGCATGTGCTTGCAGCAATCGGTCTTGATAGTGCTGCGGTTGCCGGAGCTGTACGATTTACCCTTGGTCGGGCAACGGAGAGAGAAGATATCGATACCGTTTTGCGTGTTCTTCCTGAGGTACTCCGCTTTGTTCGACGCTAAGTTTTGCGTCATCTTTTCGAGAGGCGTATACTAAACCTTCCTAATTCATTTAGATACTATCCGTATGGCAAAAACCTACGAAGGAAAGCCCTTGCCGTTCAAAACAACGCTCAAAGGCATTTCCGACAAAACAATTGCGATGCACCACGACGTGCTTTACATGGGCTACGTCAAAAAGAAAAATGAAATCGCGGTCGCGCTAAAGGGCTTTGAAAAAGGAGAGAAAGATTTAGCTGGTGCTAACCAGACCTATTCGGAGTTGCGGGGCCTCAAAGATGGTGAAACTTTTGCGACAAACGGCGTTTACCTTCATGAGTACTACTTCAATGTGCTTGGTGGGGATGGGGAGGCGAGTGGCCCATTAGTGGATGCTATAGGTGCGAAGTATGGCTCGCTGGAAAATTTCCTCGCTTACTTTAACGCGTGTGGTATGGCAGCGCGTGGTTGGGCGGTACTTGCTTGGGATACGCACGAAGCAGAGCTAAAGGTGTACACGGGGGACGCGCACAATCAAGGTGGTGTTTGGGGAGCAATTCCAGTCCTTACACTTGATGTATATGAACACGCCTACTTTATTGATTATGGATCAGACCGTAAGTCGTATATTGATGACTATATCAAAAATTTGAATTGGAAAATGGCAACGCTTGTATTTGAAGCGGCACAGAAAGTAAAACGGGTTGACTAGTAGTAGTTGAGTTTTGGTAAAAATGCCTCGGCCTGGTGCCGAGGCATTTTTACGGTATACTAATGTTAGTTATTGTTGATTTCTTGTGAAATGGAGTTTCTGGAGGTGAAACATGGGGGATATAACCGGAGGGGTATCGGTCGCTCTTTTTCATGAACTCGTCTGTGATGGGGAAGCAAAGGCATCGGTAGATCTCGGCACAGAGCTGCGCACCTTTCTCGTCTTCGCACTATTGCGAATGTCGAGGCGCGACGAAGCACCGTTGGGTATGCAGATGTACCTAACACCATATCTGCTGGACAAAGCAACCACTCAGTTACCGAGCGAGCTGGTTCTCCAGGTTGTCGGCGATTCAGCCCTCCTTTTGACGGGGCTTTTCCCGCGGTAGGTCAACCATACGACCGTATCGCTAAACTACTATGTTGCGAGAGGAACGGTAGCCTATCGGCAATTGAGCTATATTGACCGCCATTGGCCATGGGAGCTCGCCGCTCAAGAGTTTATGCGGCTCGTCGACGTCTTCTGTCTTTACCAGAAGATCCACCGCTTGACGCGTACACGGCCGCAGAGCTTGCCGGCGATTCAACCGTCGCTGACCGTTTCTTGGTATTGCATGGCCTTCAGTCGACATCAACTCGCTTACAGTGAGTAGGCGAAGGCCGGCAGCGCACAGCGCCCGGGTTCTTAAAAAGGCCCGGGCGCTAGCATTTATTTCAACAAATGGCTTGTGTAACCCAGAGCAACTAATTCTTGGTAGGCGTGCCACACTGTATCTGGTATGACCTGCGGTATCTGAAAGCCAAAACTTGGATACACTTTTATGCGTTCTAAGTTACCGACCGTAATAGCTATCTCCTCATCTCTCGTGTAAGAAGGAGTCTTATAGTTTTTAAACGAGGTTGGTTGAGAGGTAACAATGAGGGGTACCTGCGGCCATAATTTCTTTGCTGTCGCGTAGACTTGACGCTCCATGTACGGCTTATGCACGAGCAAGAGTTTCTTTACCTTATTTTTTTGTGTTTCTAAAAGCTGCTTCGTGAACAGGATATTTTCACCGGTATTTGTCGAACGGTTCTCAATAAGTATCCGTTCATTTGGTACACCAAGATGAATCGCAATGTCAGCATAGATTTCCGCCTCAGGCTTTTGAACTTGTTTACTGGTAAGCCGTCCAGTGTTTCCTGAGGTAACGAGGAGTGGCGTCCACCCATGGAGAAAGAGCTTGGCTGCGTACTCGCCGACGGTAGTATGTGGCTGCTGAGTGCGACTATTGCGTCAGCCTTTTCAAGCCGCTGATTGAGCAGCAGATAATCCCAAACTATTTTAACAAGTTCTTCAGTACGGTTTAACATAATTACCCATAGCCTAACAACTGAAGAAAGAGCGGTCAAAAGAATCTAGCTGTTTACGTTTAAGTTACAAAAGAACCCGCAGTAAGCGGGTTCTTTTGTACTAGCCTACTAGCCTTTCCTGAAAGTACTCCGACTGGGTCGTTCGTTTTCTTCCTCGTCTCTTAAAATGTTTAGCATTGCATCAAGCTTAGCGTTCAGCGCTTTAAGCTGCCAGCCAAAAGAGTCGTCTTTGTTACCCTGTTGGTCACTAGAAAAACGTCGGTCAGTACTCGGTCGGCTAAACCGATCAGGCTCACCATCGCTTTTTTTCTTAAAGCAGTTACTGCAGAAAATTGGTTTCTTCCCGTTGGGCTTAAAAGGGACGACACAGTTATTGCCACACTGGCTGCACACAGCGGGATGCAGCGTAGGGTGTCCGCCATCGCGAACAGCACCGTCTTTTTTCCATGGTTTTCGGTTAGTAAATTTATTCGTACGGGTTCGGTCAGAACGATCCTTCCGTTGGTAGGGTTTGGCCATAAGTTTATTGGGGTAGAGTGAGCTGCTTGAGTTTAAGCTACTTATTACTAACTAGCAATGCCCTTCCTATAGTGCTCTAGCGCAGGCCTGTTGGCGAGCTTCGAAATATATATTTGAAGGCGGCTGCATTGCAAAGTACAAGTACACCGGCGACACCATTACCACTTACAACAATTGTTGCCAAAAAAATAAAATCGTCGTGGTGTACCTTCTTTGTTGGCGTAGAGAGTGCAAGCTCCATTCGTTTGAGCAGTCGCAGTAATCGATTGCCGTAAATAATGGCCGCTCGTTACAAGCGTCCAAGATCAATCGTCTGATCGATGCGCATTTGCGCGACAAAGTCGGGAATGTGGCTAACAAGCACCATTGCGCCTTCGTAGTTGTCGAGGGCGGCGGCGATGACTGGCAAATGGCGAAAGTTAATATGGTTTGTTGGTTCGTCTAAGATGATGAGTCCTGGTCGTAGCAGTACGAGCTGCGTGAGCGACAAGAGTCCTTTTTGCCCTTCGGAGAGGGATCGAATAGTATTGCTAAGCACCTTGCCGTCCAGTAAAAAGCCGGCAGCGGTTGAGCGAATAAAATGCTCGTCTGGTTTTTCCATACTCTTCCATAGACAATCGTAACCCGTCTCCTCCATATTGAGCATAGAGAAATCTTGCGCATAGTAGCCGACTCGTATGCCATTGCCAACCGTCGCACCGTCGGCACTTCCGTCGGTAATGGTTTTGAGCAGCGTCGTTTTTCCAATGCCGTTTGGGCCGGCAAGCAAAAGATGTGACTGCCGCCGCAGGATGTAGTCAATTTCCTTAACGATGGGTTCTCCTTTCTTAATGATGCGAACCGTTTTTATGTTGAGGATGGTGCCGTTAAAATCAAAAGGGAACTCTTGAACCGGAATGGTAAACGAGCGAATCGTTTTATCTTCGCGACGGACATCTACTATTTCTTCTGCCGCCTCTTCGGCATTTTCCCGCATCCGTTTTGCGACGGAACGAAGCTTTCCTCCTTTGTGCGCGAACACCTCAGCTTGCGCCATTTTCTTTTTTATTTGCTGGGTCGCCTGCGCGTTTTGCATTTGCTCACGCTCTCTGCGTCGTTCAATTTCTTCAACCACGTTAGAGTAGTTGCCGTCGTATTGTTCGGTTTTATGCGTGTAAACGTCGAGGTAAATAACGCCATCAGTAAAAGCATTTAAGAAGTCGGCGTCGTGCGAAATGACGATGACTGTTTTTTCATACATGACCAAAAAAGCGGTAAGGTGTCCGATGCCGTCTTGGTCGAGGTTATTTGTCGGCTCGTCTAAAAGTAGGATATCCGGATTTTGAATAAGGGCATAGGCAAGAAGGAGTCGTGCTTGCTGGCCACCAGAATGTTGGCGAACTGTTTTCGTGAGGTCGGTTTTCAAATTGACGGCGTCCAATACGTCAGCAATTCGCTTGTCAAGATTATAAGGTACGTCGTCAAATGATGCAGCAAAGAAGTCTCGCACTGTTTGGTTCAGTTGTTCGGGTGCTACAACCTGCTTTGCAATGCCGACCGTGGCGTCCTTTGGCGTTCTGTGAATACTTCCCGATTGTGGCGTCTGTTCACCAAGTATCAAAGAAAAGAGGGACGTCTTACCCGCGCCGTTTTGCCCCATTAAGGCGACTTTTGCTTCGTTCTTCACAGAAAAACTGGCCTCATCCAAGAGGGGCTTTGTTTTGCCGTAATTAAAAATAACTTCGTCGAAACGAAGGACTATTGTGGTTGCCATGTCTCGACAGCCTAGGGGATTTTTGAAGTATTGGCAACGGTAGGGTTTATTTGTGTTTGCCTTAACCTTTAGTTTATCTATGTAAAATTGGACAGCGGCGTGGTAATGCTTCGCCTGAGATGCTCGTCTTTTATAATGCGTAGTTAATGAAGATAAAAGGTTTTTAGTCACCATTCCGTCAGTCGCTTCAAGATGCGTTGATGAAAGCAAGGGTGTAACTATGCAGCAAGCTCGCCTTATTATGGGTATGCCGGTGACGGTGGCAGTTGTCGACGACAACGTTGACTCTTCTGTCTTTGATAAATTATTTTCTTATTGCAAAAGCGTCGACGAGCAATTTAGTACCTACAAAGCTACCAGCGAAGTCAGTCTCGTAAATCACGGCGAGCGCGCAGAAAAAGAATATAGCAGTGAGCTGCGAGAGGTGCTTAGTCTAGCTAAGGCTACACAAAGAGCTACGAACGGCTACTTTAACACCGGTACCACTGGTGGCACCATAGACCCATCAGGCATTGTTAAGGGGTGGGCCATTCAGCGTGAGGCGCAGCAACTTGACCAGCTAGGGTACAAGCATTTTTACATTGATGCAGGAGGCGATATTCAGTCTCGTAGCGAGAACGAACACAAAGAAGCATGGTCAATCGGTATCCGTAACCCTTTTCATCATGACGAGATAATTAACGTGGTGTACCCACACGGAGCTGGGGTGGCAACGTCCGGCACGTCCGTCCGAGGGCAGCATATTTATAACCCCTACCACCCGACCGAACCAATTACCGGCATTGTGAGCTTAACGGTTATCGCTTCTGATGTGCTTGAAGCAGATCGTTTTGCAGCAGCCGCTTTTGCAACGGGCGCTCGAGGTATCGAGTTTATCGTGACACGCGAATGGTTTAGTATTGGCATTGGTAGGGTGTTAAGTTTTTTCGTGCTGCTTACCGTTGCAAGTTTGGCCATCGTGCAAATGAAGATTCTGCTTGGCCTCATGGCCGTTGCAGTTATTGCTGAGGGTTTGCTGTTACGCAGTCTAGCTAAAAAAGTGTATTGAGTGCGCTACGCCGATCATAACTATTCAATCTTGCGGTACGGTTCACAAGTTTTTATAAAAAAAGAAGGGGTAGCTGCAGCTCAGTACTACAGCTACCCCATTCGTCAGAGATTCGTTGTTGCCGGACACGAGCCCAGACAGAAGACCTCCTTTACCTGTCTGAGTCTCCCGATTTTATCGAGGCACTCTTGAAGCCTCGGTGCTTCGCCGTTTCCAGCAACGTCGAGCCAGAATACATAGTCACCGAACTCGCCCGCCACTGCGTCATAATGAAGGAGGGTCAAGTTGTAAGGTGGCGATGCTGTGGCAAAGATTCCGAGAAGTTCGTACAGTGCGCTGGGCACGTTCACCAACCGAACGAGCACGGTAGTCCTATCGCTTTCGGTTTTTGGCGGCTGCTGGACATTCGCTGGTGCAAGGACGAGGAAGCGGGTTTGATTTCGCGGATCATCAGAGACCACCTTGTGCTTTTTGAGTCCATATGAGCCAGCCGCCAGTTCCGAAGAGAAGCAATGGCGGCAACCGTAAAATCGTCCGCAGCACTTTGCGCCGCCGCACCTGTGGATGGTGCGTTTTCTGTTTTGATGCCCACATGAACGAGCGCGGACAGAAAGTTGCGACACTGACCAAATGCTGCAGCGTACGACTTGACCGCTCCAGGCGGCCACGTGCCATCGTTGCGTTGCGGGCAGTAGAGAATCACTGCGGTACGGAGTTCTTCGACCACTCGAATGCGATCTTTGCCGTAGCGCCATATCGCTCTGGTGGTTTCCGTCACGGCTCTGTCCCAGCGGTTTTCGATGCTAACAATTCCTCGTTCAAGCTGGCTCTCGCTTACCGCCTCAACGATGTCCGTGTGGCTAGGAAACGGCACCAGTTGTATTTCCGCTGCGTACGCTTGAGCCACGCGCCATCCGAAAGGTGCGCCTTTGGGCCCTAGGTACCCAACACGTTTTTGCTTCATCGGTTCCTCCTAATTGCAGAGATCGTTCCATCACAAAAAAACCAGTCCGGTGAGGGACTGGTGCTGATGTTTCAAAAATTGTAACAACAAAACTAGCCACTCACCAAGGACTGGCTAAAGAAAAAGTTTTGATTGAGATGCGTATGCCTAGTGCTTTTAGCAGCGTACAACATTGTAGCCTCAACGTCACCGATAGAGACTATATTTGCAAGTACTATTCATTGCGTATCGTGCTACGCTAAGTACTAGCCCATATGAACAATCGCACCATCAAACTTACTGTTCTTATCGTCTTGTTGCTTTCTGCTACGATTGGTGTCTTTCTATACATTAAAAGTCTTAAAAAGTCGTTAGCCAATGTGAGCTTGTCGCCGCCCCGTATGTATATCGATTACGTGATCCCAATCTTTAGGTTGTTCGCCGTTTGGACCTTTAATTTCCATACTTAGACAAGGACGGCTGCCATTTGTTAATTTTAAAGAAGAAACATTTTTACCGTCTGCTCACAAACTCTTTTAAAACAAAAAGCCCCGTAAAGGACGTTTTGTCGTTTACTGCGTAAGCCGTGATCAAATGGAGGCAGATCCTCCTTCGCTAAAGCTGTGAAGGACAAGCAGGTCGTAATTTAAATTAATGTACTTCGTTTCACGAAGCTCCGGCATCTGATAGGTTACGACTGGGTCGCAACCGGCACTATTGTTGTTGGTTGGGGGGGCGGGATTCGAACCCGCGACCTCGAGGTTATGGGCCTCGCGAGCTGCCAGACTGCTCTACCCCCCGCCGTAAGCGGAGCTTTTAGTATAGAGAAGAAGAGGGGAATGTCAAGGGTTTTTGTTACTCTTTTCGGCTCCTACGCTTATTTAATACTTTTCAAAGGAATCGGGTTCCGACTACTCGTCGGGAATAAGTAAGAAAAGTCACGACGGTACTTGACAGCTTTCAAATAGGGGGTTAGGGTATTTATAGAGTATTTACCTTATCTTTTTTCCATGGTTGATCAAAAACTCAAACGTCGGGCACTTCATCGGGCAAAGATTATTCGTGGGCAGCTTGACGCTCTTGTAAAAGCAATTGACAAAGAAGTCTATTGCCCTGACCTTTTGGCTCTTTCGTTATCAATTGAGCGTTCACTTAAAAGTCTTGATACGTTTTTGCTCGAAAATCATCTGCGCAGCCACGTCGTGTCGCAAATGCAGAACAAGAAAGAGCAAGAGCGGGCGGTACGGGAGCTCGTTAAAGTGTTTACCTTATCTAATAAGTAATTGTAACTAATTTTTTTATAAAAAAAATACTTGTCAGTTTGTTTGCCGTAAGTTTTTTGGTTGCCGGTAGCGCCTCTGCTCAAATGGGCATGTTGGGAAATTACTGGCAAAACACTAGCGCTCCATCTTCGACGCAGAATGATGAAGTTAAGGCCGCGCTCTCTGCTATTTACGAAACGCAGGGTGTTTCGGATGTAAACAAGATTGATTGCGATAAGGTGAGCGACAGCCAATTTGAAACGCTGGGTGATGCGTACATGGGGATCATGATGCCCAACGAAACACAGCACCAAGCAATGGATACCATGATGGGTGGTGAAGGTTCAGAGAGCCTATCTCAAGCGCACATCAATATGGGCCGATCGTATCTTGGCTGCTGGGCAAACTATAAGGGTGCGCCGGCATTGTCGATGCCCATGATGAGCGGTGGATCCGGTGTAACTGGTTATGGGCAAGGTATGACGAATGGGTACGCACCTAACGCTTACTACGGTAATGGCTACGGGATGATGTCTGGCTATGGCCACCCATTGTTTGCTGGCGGTTACGGGTACGGTGCCGGGCATTTTGTTGGTATGGCCCTCTGGTGCATTTTTGCGCTTATTGGTTTGGTCGGGTCTATTGTTTGGGTTGTTCGCCGATTTAGAAAGAATCAATAATTCTATGCTTTCGTATAAACAATACATTCAAAAGTTTGTTCTCGGCACAGAATTTTTTTATGTTTTGTGTATGGTCTACGGTGCTTTGCTCTCCGGTCAAGCCGCTGAATTACATCGCCAGCTATTTGCGGTTACCGTTCCTGGTTTTGTCTGGGGTTCGGTCTTGAGTTTTTTATGGGGTGCATTGTTTCTTGGGATTTGGGCTGCACCTATCGGCTGGTACGTTGCGTGGATGCATAATTCAAGTCTTAAGTAACATAGAGAGCAAGTATGGATTACGGTTATAAAAAAAAATGTACAGGCAGCTTTGACGAAACGGTTGCCGCGACGCGAAGCGCACTGGCAAACGAGGGGTTCGGGGTACTAACCGAGATTGATGTAGCGGCAACCTTAAAAAAGAAACTGAACGTCGACAGAACGCCGTATCTCATTCTTGGTGCTTGTAACCCACCATTTGCGCAGAAGGCTTTAGAAAGAGAAGAGGATGTTGGTTTATTGTTGCCCTGCAACGTCATTGTGTATGAAGCAAAAGGTAGCGTTTTTGTCGCTGCAGTAAAACCGACGGTTGCCATGCAAGCAGTAGAGAATCCAGCACTTGCAGCTATCGCAGCGGAAATAGAGGGTAAGCTGGTACGTGTTATTGATGCCGTTAGCGCGTAACTCAATTGCATAGTTTTATGGATCATCAGCACCACCACAACGAACACTCGTCAGCGCAGCCAATGGAGCATATGGCACATTCACACGCGCAGCATGGTGAGCATCAGCATGGCAGTCCAGGGATGAGCCATGGTTCCGCAAAAGATTTTTTGCGCCGTTTTTTTATTGTTAGCATTTTGCTCATTCCCTTAGCGCTTACCAACAGTGCTGTTGCTGGGTTTTTTCATATCCCGCTGTTTGCGCTTGGTAAGTGGATCCAGTTTGGTATTGCGACCATTATTTTTGGCTTCTCGTTAGTCTTTTTCCAACACGCGCGGCATGAAATAATGATGCGTAAGTACGGGATGATGACCCTTGTTTCTATCGCTGTTGGTGCGGGGTATCTTTTCTCGGTTGCTTCAACGTTTATTCCATCACTTCACACTGAGTTTTATTTGGAAATAGCAACGCTTGTTTGGGTGCTTCTCTTTGGGCACTACCTTGAGGCGCGATCAAGTGCCGCTGCGGGCAATGCACTTTCTGAAGTGGCGAAGCTGTTGCCAAAGCAAGCGCACAAAATGGTTGACGGAAAAGAGGAAGAGGTCGCTATTGGTGAACTTAAGGTAAACGACATGGTTCTCGTTAAGCCCGGAGAAAAAGTGCCGGCTGACGGCGAAGTGGCAGCAGGCGAATCACATATGAACGAATCGCTGGTTAGCGGAGAATCAAAACCAGTGCACAAAGGAAAAGGCGACACCGTTGTCGCCGGCTCGATTGCTGTAGATGGGTCGCTTACCGTTCGGCTGACTCGCGTTGGCGAGAGCTCGACTATTGGGCAAATTCAAAAGCTTATTACCGCTGCCGGAGAGACGAAGCCGCGGTCGGCGCGCATCGCGGACAAAGCAGCCGGCGTGCTTACCTTTAGCGCGCTTTCGGTTGCGATACTGACGGTGACTGTTTGGTTCTTTGTTTTTGGGCACTCGTTTGTGTTTGCCATTACCTTGGGTATTACGGTTCTCGTTATTGCCTGTCCGCACGCGCTTGGCCTTGCTATCCCAACGGTGACCACCATTGCCACATCGCTCGCGGTTAAAAACGGCGTGTTTATAAAAAATTTGTCAAAAATTGAGGTTATACAGAAAGCTGATTACGTCGTCTTTGATAAAACAGGAACACTGACGACCGGTAGTTTCGGAGTTACTAATGTTATCGGGTTTAGTGGAGTAGACGTAGCTGAGGTGGTGCGTGCCGCTGCTTCTCTAGAACAGCACTCTTCTCATATTATAGGTCAAGCCATTGTCGACTATGCCAAAGCGAAGGGTGCACGACTAAGCGAGGTACTTGATTTTAAAAACGTTGCCGGCAAAGGCATTCAAGGATCGCTGGATGGACAGCCGTACGCGGTAGGAAATGTCGCTTTCGTTCGTGAACTGGCAACTTTGTCCACTGAGGCAGAAGAGCAGATTGAAGCCGTTCTCTCCAAAGCTGAGACGGTCGTTTGTGTTGTTCGGGGTGGACAGCTCGTTGGTATGCTTACCGTTGCGGATACCATAAAACCGGAGGCGTATGAAACCGTAAAAAAATTACACACGCTTGGTATCAAAGTTGCCATGCTGACGGGAGACAATGAACGAGTTGCTGAAGCGGTTGCAAAGGAGCTTAAGGTTGACACCTTTTTTGCAAACGTGTTGCCAGAAGACAAGTACGCGCACTTGAGGGCACTACAACAACAAGGAAACATTGTGCTTATGGTAGGTGACGGGGTCAACGATGCACCAGCATTGACGCAGGCGGATGTTGGTATCGCCATTGGGGCAGGTACCGATGTAGCGGTCGAGGCAGGAGATGTTGTACTTACCAGAAGCAACCCGGCCGACGTTGTTCGTTTGATTGTGCTCTCAAAAAAAGTGTACGTTAAAATGATTCAAAATTTGGTATGGGCGCTTGGTTACAACATTATTGCCATACCAGCCGCGGCCGGTGTTTTTGCCGCTTGGGGATTCTTCCTCCGTCCGGAAATCGGCGCGCTCATTATGAGTCTTTCCTCGGTCATTGTGGTGGCAAATGCATTACTACTAAGGAGAGTTGACCTAGAACAGCGTACCTAGAACCATGCGCTACCTTACTGCCAGTATCGTAATTATTAGTTTTATTGTTGTTGCTGTCTTTGGGATGCTTTTGGCGGCAGAGGCCATGACAAATCATCATGACTGTATGACCTCTACCATGACCGGCAACCCTTGTCCGGAAAATCAGCTTGGCGAGCTAGCGCATCATTTTGCACTATTGCATACAGTGTCCGCATCACGACCATGGTCACTGGCGTCCTTGGTGCTGGCGGTGCTTTCTTTCTTTTTTGTAATCGTTTTCTTGTCTGCTGAAGCGTCGCCGCCGTTATCAGTGTTTGTCTTTTTTTCTGCCAGTAATGAACGGCATCGATTTTTTACCGAACCGTTATTGCGTTGGCTGACCCGTTTTGAACATAGTCCGTCGTTGTAGCTAAACGCGCGGGGGTCATTCTTCGTCGCGTTGTGTCCCGTCTTTAGTACAAGACGGTGTTTGTTTTTGTCTTAACTATAACGACCATGAAATTATTAGGAATTATCGGTAGCCTGTTTGCGCTTAGCGTTGCCGGTCTTCTGTGGTGGGGCAGCACGAGCCAAACGGTTACCGGCGCACCAGCCACGGGAACCATTGCCGGTCTGAGTGTAGAAGAAAACAATTATGATTTTGGCACCATTCGCATGAAGGATGGCAATGTTGAGCATAATTTTACAGTGACCAATACCACAAACCAGCCAGTTGAAGTCAGAAAAGTGTACACGTCGTGTATGTGCACGACCGCATTCCTACAAAGTACCGATAGAGAAAAAGGGCCATTCGGCATGGAAGGGATGGGCTTTTTTGCTCCCGCAAACGAGGTAATCGAACCAGGTGAGTCACGCGCGGTACGCGTCGTTTATGACCCCAACGCCCATGGTCCCGCTGGGGTTGGTGCTATTGACCGCTTCATTTACCTGACCGATCCATCGGGCGGTGAATTGAGGTTTGAAATACGCGCCATGGTAACGCCGTAAGCAACATGAAACGCATAACGACAATAATTATCTTGGTTGCACTAGCTTTGGCGGGCATTATTTTCTTGAAGCATAGCGCCGCAACCTCAGCAGTCATTTGGAGTCTAAGCAACGGCGGAACGTGGCTTTTGCCGCTTGTCCTTATTTCTTCTCTTCTCGACAGCGTGCATCCGTGTTCGTTTTCGATTCTGCTTCTTACCATTGCTTTTCTCTTCGGTATGCAGCTTTCACGCCGCAAAATATTGCAAATTGGCGGTACGTACATTAGCGGCATCTTCGTTGCTTATTTGCTGATTGGACTGGGGCTTCTTAGGGTGCTGCACCTGTTTAACACGCCGCACTTTATGGGGAAGCTAGGAGCAACGGTGCTCATTGTGTTTGGCGTACTTAACATCGTCAATCATTTGTTCCCGAAATTTCCGATCAAGCTAAAGCTACCGTCGGTATCACATAGTGCCATGAGCCGGCTTATCGAAGGCGCTTCACTGCCAGCCGCGTTTGGGCTGGGCCTCTTGGTGGGGATTTGTCAGTTTCCTTGTATGGGTGGGCCGTACCTGATGGTTATTGGACTCTTACACGATTACCGAACCTACGGAGTCGGTTTTTGGTATCTGGTCCTCTACAATCTCATACTCATTTTGCCGCTCGTTGTGGTGCTTTGGGTCTCTGCCGATAAAGTAGTACTAGAAAAAGTAAAGGATTGGAAAAAAACAAATGTGCGAGGACTGCGCTTGTGGGCCGGCGTTGCTATGGTAGTAGTTGGTATTCTCATCCTCTTTATCTAAGGAGTATGCCAAACACCTTACCAACCAAAGAAGAAGTGTTCGCAAAACTTTTAGCCCTCAAAAAAAGTGGAGGCATCGACCTTTCGACCGATGAAGACCTGAGCTTGGCGGTAATGAATTTGGTAAGCCTTGAAGAGCACTTTTTCTTTACCGGAGAGAAGACCGGCAAGAATGAATACTTCGCGTTTGTGCATGATGTCCGGGAGATGCGCAAGAAGCTGCTAGCGAGGCTTATGCCGAACAACGAAGGTGAAACATGGTGTATCGCCAAACACCTTTTGGCTGCGACGATGCGACTTATGGAAGTTGGCACGAAATTGCAGCGCGACAATCAGCATAATCGCGCTAGCGAAACATTTGATCAGGCCTACCAGCTCTACTCTATGTTTTGGGCAATTCGTCTGAAACTTATTGATCTCTCAGCGGTAAAAAAAATTGCTGACAAGCAACTTAATAAGCACGATCAAAAAGCAAGTGAGCAGCCGTGGACAAGAGAAGATCTTGTGGCCAAACTGGTAGACTGTTGTGACGAGTAATTTTATTTATTTTCTTTTTCTATGATAGGAATTTCTTTCTCTGAGACGCTTCGGCGGTTTGCGTTAGCCCTGCGTCGTTATCTGGATAAGCTAGAAAAATGGTTGGTGCGTACCACGTGGCTGGAACGAATCGGTCTTACCGCTCTTGTGTTGTTACTCGTAAATACGTTCTTTTCCTTTAATGTAGAGGTGCACAGAAAACCAATTTTGACCTCGCGCCCTGTTAGCCAGCCAGTACAAAAAACCGCGAGTGCACCAGTCGATAGCCGCGCAGCAGCAACAACGTTACCTTCAGCAAGCGCGCTCGAAGCTTCTGTGCTTCCTACTGACGGTGTAACCATTCCGGTTCGCTGGGGAGATCTTGGTGAGCAGTTGGTTGACACCGGCGTCATTGATAGAAAAAATATTGATGCGCTCTACGCGAGTCGTGGTGGCGTGAGTGCCTACATGGAAACCATGCTAACCACAAACCAAACGGCGCCGTTGGTCATCAATCAGCAAAACGCATCAGAGCTTCTTAATTTGTTGTGGGCGTTTGGCTTAGGGAACAAAAATGATATTTTGGATAGTGGAGAAATGAGCGATCCTCGCTATGGCGGTGCTGGTGGATTTGCTTCGACTGGCGGATGGACGGTTGCCTCCGGTGATCCGATGAGCCATTACTCTGCGCACCCGTTTGTTGTGTTGACGGCAGATGAACAGGCGTTGGTTGATAGGGTTTCTCGCAACATCTATCGGCCTTGCTGTGGCAACTCCACGCATTTTCCTGATTGCAATCACGGCATGGCGATGCTTGGACTCTTAGAGCTTATGGCAGCGCAAGGAGCGGACGAGGCAACAATGTACCAGACCGCACTGGTGGTGAATAGCCACTGGTTCCCTGACACGTATTTGACGATTGCCACGTACTTCTCCAATCAAGGTATTGCGTGGAAAGATGTAGATCCTAAGCAAGCGCTCTCGTCGCAGTTCTCAAGCGCCTCGGGTTACCAACAGGTTGCCAGTGTAGTGACGCCAGTTACCAGTTCGGCCGGCGGCAACGGTTGTAGTACATAACCAAAGTACTGCCCAAAGAGAACAGCCCCGAGGTTTCCTCGGGGCTGTTTTTTATTTCCAAACAACAGTAACGCCGGTTGCTGGCATGACAGTATCTTTTTCGTGACTCCAGTCAACAAGTGCATTGGTTAATTTTTTCAACGTGTAAGAATGGTTTTCACTAAATTTCGTGCCAGAATCATTGGTGACGATGCGTGTTTCGGTGCAGCCGCGAACGAGCAGCATATGATAGAGGGGGCCCGGTTGACGGTAATGCGGGTTACCAATGCGCTGTCCATTAATGGGCATAATGACTAATTTATTTTCTGCAATCAGTTGCTTTAATTCGTTTTCAGAAAGATTGTGTCGGACTTCGGCGTTAAGTTGATAAACGTCGCGTAGCATTTTTGCTGTTTCTTCTGTTGCGATGTCGAGCGAGGAGCCGAAGGTTTTAATTGACCATTGGGCAAGCGCGATAAGGTCGGCTTCCACCTCATCGGCGGGCAGTATGCTTCTGGTGTCACCAGAAAAATACGCGGCGGCCATGATGGCGCTTGCTTCCTCGCACGCTTCATTGTGAAGCGTGTCCCAGTTGGCAGTTGGTGCCTGTGAGGTAAAGGGGACAGCAAGGAGTTTTGCGTTCGATCGGTTGTCGTTGGCGACCGTTGTTTCTGACTTACTCACTGGCTGTAGTTTTGCCGCTTCTGGTTGGTCAGTAGAAGATTTATCATTAGCAGTCGTGCGCGTCGTCGGGTTTTGGTGTACAGCCCCCGCAATACCGTCCTCTACGCCAATAGCTGCAATTTTTTTTGCGCGTACCAAACAGCACCGGCATAGAAAGCAATGGCAAGAACAATAGCGACAATCCTTATTCTAGAAAGACGCAGTTTCATAGGTAGGTGGGGTAGAGGAAATAATTTTTTGTGCATCATTGCAGGCAATAAAGTATGTTTGTTATCGTCATCTATAGTGTATACGCTTATCCTGCCGTTGCCGTACGTCGGCAACGCTTTACCCCGCTTTTCATCCTTGCTACACTCACAGCAACTATCATGTCGTTGCCCTTTTTTCGTAGCAGTATACGAGTAGCGAGAAATAACTGGCAGTTTATTGCGCTGGTTCTTTTTTGTGTCAGCACAAGTATTTTTGCCGCACCCAGTTTTGCGCAAACAACCTTTCCTAATAATACAGTCTGGAAAACAAAAGATGATGCCAGAGTTTTTTTGTTAAGCAATAGTCATAAGCGTCACCTTTCCAGCCCAAATATTTTGTATTCTTACGGTTTCGATTTTGGAGACGTGAAAACTACCAATGACGTTACGGCGCTTATGGCTGTGCCTAATGTACGGGTTGCAAAGACGCCTAACTCACCAGCAGTATATGATATTTCAAGTGGCTATCGTGTACCCATTGTTTCCGAGTCGGCATTTTTGGCAGCAGGCTATAGCTGGGATGAGATTGCAGTGATGAGCGAACTAGAGCTTGATTCGTACCCTGCAGTACCACAGGCAGCACCGCCAATAGTAGAAGATACAGCCCCAATGCCCTTAACGACACCGAACCAAACGACAACTCCAGCCGATGCGCCGCTTCCGCCGATTATTGCAAAATTGGCTGATGCGAGAAAACTTTTGCATACTGCCACGCCAATTTACCCACAGCAGAAACGAATTGCTTGGACGCGTTCCCTCACCAAAGGAATGAGCGGAAGTGATGTTGTGTTACTGCAAGAGGCACTTAAGCAACTCGGCTATTTCCCAAAAACCGTTTTGGCGAATGGTGTTTTTGGTCCAACGACAACCGCTTCAGTTGTTGCTTTTCAAAAAGCGGAAGGTATAGAGGCGATTGGCGTTGTTGGTCCGCAAACGAGAGAAGCGTTAGAACGTCACAACGTTGTCGGTAGTAATGGTAAGGTTGTAACGAGCTGGCAGGATACGGTGCCGAGCGATCGAGAGGTTTTGCTGGCCGTATGGAATCCGTCAACCAATGATATGCAAACGGTGCAGGTTACGTTGACCACTGAGGATGTGCTCATTGGCGGGGCACTTCGCCGTATACCAAAAGCAATATCGAAAACCGCAGGATTTAGAATTGACTATACGAGTGGCAACGGGGTGAATGTTCAGTACACGGTTGCCTCGCCTTCGGGATACCAAGTGCTTGCTAACAAATTTCCTATTTTTGATTCTGGTTCAGGCACTACCGGCACCTTCCCGCCGGCTGAAGAAATTTACGTTCCTTATAGCGACACCTTTCTTGATCCGGTAATTGTTGCTTCGGGTCGGTCATATCTTGATGACGTTATTGTCACGGCGCTCAAAGAGTTAAATTTGCAAGGTGTGCATTCGGTTACCGGTCGTGGACTTGTTGGGGACGTTGTAGACCCAGATGTCTTGAGAACAATCTCGCTTATCGAGCATATGGATACCGGAGAATTTTTGCGCGCAACAGACAAAGGTCCGGTCCTAAATAAAGTGTTTGCGATTTTGGCGACCAATCGAGAAGATAGTTACCGTTTTGCTGGCTCTTCTGCAGGTGCTTTGGGGCTTGCCCAGTTTATTAAGCCAACCTATGCCAGCATTGCGGCACATTATCCGTCAGCGCACTTAATTGGTGATTTCAAAAAAGGAATGGCGGATCACGTCAACGCCTTCAAAGCCATGGCGCTTTACACTGACCTCAACCAGAACGTGCTTGAAAGTTATGCCAAGGCAAACCTCAGTCGTAACCCGGCACTCTTTACTGATGCTATGCGAGAAGTACTGGCTGCTGCCTATAATGGCGGAGCGACAAGGGTTCGTAAGGCCATTCAGCACTTTGGCGACAATTGGCAGGTAGCTGTTAGTAGTTACTACGGACTTCGAAACGAGACGAAATCCTACTTGAAAAAATTCCGCGCTGTCGAGTCCTGGTTGACGGTTTCGTAAAAAGAGAAGCAGTTGCGGTAAAAAAGGTAATGAGCTATTCTGCCCAAAGACAATTTTGGTTAAGGGAGGGGTTGCCGTGGAAAAACGTATCGAAACGGCATTGATGATTGCCGCAATTGTAATTTTAACCCAGATAATAACCAATCTCATGAACGGTTTTTATTTCGGGTAAGGGGGAGAGGATCGTGAGCAGAAGGAAAGAAGAAGAAAAGGTGTGGTCACTGGGGCTGGTCGCTGTACTAGTCGTCGCCGCACCGGTGGTTTTTTGCCTGATCATGCGCTTCGTTCCCTTTTCCGTGCCGGTGGTTGAGCAAACGGCGATGGGTCGCCTGACTGTTATCGTTCAACCAACCGTCGCGAAGGATGCGCGACAACTGAACCTCGGCTTCGTTGCTGAGAACGCCCCTTATGTAAATGTTTGGGGAATGACGTTTAGCTGTCAGGGCGGGGAAGTCGGTAAGCAGCTCGCGCTTGAGTTCTATTATCATAACCGCCTCTTTGCTCGTACACTGTGTAAGGGCGGCGAAGCGGATTTCAATTTTGACGTCCCGATTCACGTGGTCGTCGAAGAAAATGGCATGCGGGTCGTCGCAGTGCCACAATGGGGGCGGTTCGAAATTGCGCTTCTTGGAGCGCGTGGGTTAATGAGGTGGCTGTTAGTAGATACGTTGCATGAGTGGGCAACAATAGGAGGTGAGAGCAAACGAGCTGGCGTCAACTGACGTACGGCTCGTTTAAATTACGTTTTTAATTGTCGTCTACGTACCAAGAGCATAAGGGTAAAACCGCCATTGAGTAGAACCAGTGCTGTGGGGTAGAGCCAAGTGGCTAGTGTGTACGTTTCAAGTGCAAATAGAGCGAACAAAAAACTCACGGCGCCAAGCCCCCAAGAGCTAATCGTTTCTTCAAATGGTTTTAAAAATCCTTTGCGGTAACTTGGCAAAAAACCTAGTACATCCGTGAAGGCAATGAGGGCAACCGATACTGCAGGCAGGTTCACTAGTCGCCACAAGAGAATGGCGCCAAAGGCGGCTGTCAATGTTAGCCAATCAGTTTTCGTAAATTTGTCAGCTCGATGGCGCAGTGCCAAAACTGCAATCGAAAAGTTAGCAAGGGCAACAATGCCGGTAATGAGCGCCCCCGCGCCACCACCCGCTGCTAGCTGAATAGAAAAAACGGTGGCATTCAGTACTCCCCAAATAAGCCACGTGAAGACGTGCGGCTTTGTTACCCCGTGCAAAATATCTCTAAAGTAAGGTAGGTAACTAACAAGCGCAAAGGCAGTCCCGAGGTAGCCGAAAAGTAGTTTGTAGCTTTCCATTACTAACGCGTAACACGTAGAAGGACGTTTTGTGCAGGTTCTTTTGTGCTACACTATAGCTCTACCTAATCGCTTGAGGTTATGTATAAAAAGGTGTTGACGCTACAAACGATACTTTTGGCCGGTGGCGTATTCATCTCGTGGACGACCACTCTTGGCCAGTTTCGCACGTTTCATACTCTCTATGGCACCCTTTTTCGTTTCAATGATTGTGCCATTCCGAACCCCTTTGTCACCGCCTGCTTTTATGGTGCCGTTGCCTTTCTGGTCGCTTTTGGGTGGTCACTGTGGCTAAGTCTTGGCAGTGAAAACAGGACAGGCGAGCGATACCTAAAAAACTTTCTTCTCTTTGCTGTTCTCTTTGCCATATCGGTGCTGACTTACGAATCGCTTGAGTACTACAAAGTTTTCAGCTTTGGCGGAAAAATTATAACCTGCTCCCCAGGAACGCCGCTCTACACAACGCCCTGCTTCTATGGTATGCTCTTCTTCCTCACCTCATACTTTACCGCATTGGTAACGTTGCGGTTTGTATCAGTAAAATCAACTATTGATAATTTATTTTCTTAAATAGTACGTAATCGACGCAAGAAAAATTATGTTTACTCTATCCGTATACGGTGCCCTCGCTCTTCTTTGTTTGCGAATCGCTCTCGGTGTCATTTTTATTGTTCACGGTAAGGCCAAGTGGGGGATGTGGAAGATGCAGCCCTCCGAGCAAATGCCTGCCGGTATGCTCGTAAAAATGAAAATTTTAGCGATCACTGAAACACTCGGCGGCATAGCGGTGCTTTTCGGATTTTTAACCCAGCTTGCCGCTTTGGGTTTGGCACTTATTATGCTTGGCGCAATGGACTTTAAAATTCGAACGATGAAACGGCACTTCGTTGATAGTGCCGGCGGTTGGGAGTTTGATTTGATTTTGCTCGCCGCTTCTTTGGCGCTGGTTCTTCTTGGTAGCGGTGCGTGGGCTATTGATACACTCTTGTTTTTATAGTTGGAAGGTGCGCGAGCAATAACCCGCTACACCATAGCGGGTTATTGCTTTTTGCTCGACCCTTGAAGTTGTCGAAATAGTACAATCAGAGAAAAGATGGCGAGCATGAAGAGGACAATAGTGCCGCTTGGTGACAGGTTGAAGACAAATGAAATGACGATGCCCGCCATAGTTGAGACGATCGAGACGACCTCGGCAATAATGAGCGTTTCCTTGAAGCTGCGTTTAAGCTGAAGCGCCGTCACCACTGGAATCACCATCAGCGCCGACACCAGCAAGATGCCAACAATAGGAATAGCGAGCGCGATTGTTACAGCGGCAAGCGCGATAAAGACAATGTTTAGGGCCTTGGTTGGTAGGCCGCTTACCTGCGCCGCCTCTTCGTCAAACGAAACGTAGACCAGTTCTTTATAGAGGAGAACCAAAATAGTGGCGGTGATGATGCCGAGCGTGGCAATGATAGTTACATCTTCGGTGCGCACCGTTAGAATACTACCAAAGAGGTACGTGAAGAGGTTAGCGTTGAAGCCATTTGCTACACTAATGAGCACCGTAGCCAGCGCCAAACTTCCTGACAGGAATAGCGAAAGCGCGGCGTCGCCATACACTAGTTTTTTAATACGCAGTCGCTCCAGCGATACGGCGGCAAAAATCGCAGCCGCGATGGCGGTAATAAGTGGGTTCAGTCCCAGAAGAAGACCAATGGCGACGCCAGCAAATGAGACATGCGAGAGCGTGTCGGCCATAAGAGCGTAACGGCGCAAAACGAGGAACATACCAATCATGGGCGCAATCGCCGAAATGACAATACCCGCTTCAAAGCCGCGTATGATAAACCCGTAGTGGAAGAGACTAGTGATCATGGACAACGAAGGTTATATCTTTACCGTAGAGATTCTTAATGTACTCGCTGGCGTTAAAGTTTTTTGGCGGCAGGTGACAGATAAGGTGGCCGTTGATGCAGGCAATTTGCGTTGCCTGACTTGCCACCACATCGATATCATGAGAGACAAGAATAAGCGTTAGCGCGCGTTCTTCGTTTAGTGTTTTTAGTAGCTGATAGAAAGCACCTTGCGCTGCTGCGTCGACGCCGACGGTCGGTTCATCCAAGAAGAGGACCTCTGGTTTACTCGCTAGCGCTCGGGCAATGAAAACCCGTTGTTGTTGACCAGAAGACAGTGTGCCAATGAGCCGGTCATGATACGCTGACATATTGACTGAGGCAATAGCATCAGCAACTTTCGCGTAGTCTACCTTTGTTAGCCGTCGCCCAATGCCTCTGCGAGCGCTTCTTCCCATGGCCACGACTTCAGCGACGGTTGCCGGAAATCGTGCGTCAAAGTTGACTGCCTTTTGTGGAACGTAACCAATTTTCCACCAGTCGCGAAAGTCTTTAATATCGACCCCGAAAAGCTTTACCGTTCCTTCTTGCACCGGCAGTAGTCCCAGCATCAACTTAAGGAGCGTAGTTTTACCACCGCCGTTTGGTCCAATGACGCCCAGGTAGTCTCCGCGCAGTACCGGAAGTGTAATATGTTCAAGCGCTAAACCAGAGCCGTAGCTGTACGAAACGTCGGTTACTTCGATGATTTTTTCCGGTGTTGCTACTGACATCCGAGTGCTAGTTTAAGATTCGTGAGATTTTGTTGCATTTCCGTAAAGTAGTTTTGCCCCGCAGCAAGTTCATTTTTAGTGAGTCCTTCGAGAGGATTTAGTGCAAGCGTTTCGGTGCCGACTTCACGCGCTAGTGTTTCTGAAAGTTTTGGACTCGCTAGTGATTCAAAAAAGATATAGTGAATATTTTTTGTTTTTGCCAGATCAGCAACAGAAGCCAGTTGCTGCGGTGAGGGGTCGGCGTCAGGCGAAAGACCGGCAATGCTAATTTGAGTGAGCCCGTAGTCGGCAGCGAGGTAGCCAAAGGCGCTATGTGAAGTGATAAACGTATTAAGTGAGCATCGCGAAAGCCCCTTGGTAAAGTCTTCGTCAAGCGAGGCTAATTTAGCTTGCATGACCTGTTTGTTGCTTCGGTAGTCGTTGGCGTGCGCCGGATCAATGCGTACCAATGCATTGGTAATTTCGTTTACCATTTTGCCGGCAATTTTTGGGCTCAACCAGACGTGTGGGTCAATGGTTGGTACCGCGTCAGTACCGGTATAGTAGTGTGTTGCAAAACTTTTTCCGACAACCAGCAACGACCCGTTGGCAGTCAGTTCGTTTTCGATTTTCGGCAGCCATGGTTCCAAGATGCCATTTGCTACCACAAGATCAGCACCGGCAAGCGTGGCCACGTCACCGGCTGTTAATTCGTAATCGTGCGGTTCTGCGCCGGCTGGGGTTATTGTTACCACGTCAGCATGACTACCAGCGACAGACTGCGTAAAGTAGGCAAGCGGGTAAAACGAAGCAGCAATTTTTAGTGTGCCATCTCTTGCTGGTTTAGTGGTGGAAAAATGGCGAATACTACCTGCGGCCAACACAGCAAGAAGACCGACAAGGGCTAGGCCGAGGAGTAGTAGGGGAGTTTTGCTTCTTAATTTCATGAGCCAGTTGCTATATGCAAATATTTTGCATATACTGATTCTACGAGAGGTTTTTCGTTTTGTCAACATTAGGTGAGTAGTTGCGCTAGCTTTTTGGTTTATTTTACTAACAACGTCGTGTGCTATAGTAAGTAAGGATTTCACCATAAATGAAAGCAAGTACTACGAATAAAAGAGTACAGGAAGAAAGATTCCGTAAAACGCTGAGAGCTGTTGGTGAGCGGGCGACCCCGGCTCGTGTCGCATTATTGACTACGCTCGAACAGGCCGGTAGACCATTGAGTATGCAGACAATTTTGCAGCAGATGAAAGCGTTTGGCACCGACCAGGTCACCGTGTACCGATCTCTCCACATGCTTGAGCAGAAGGGCCTTATTCAGCGGGTTGATTTGCGCCATGGACATACCCACTTTGAACTGGCGGCTTCGGATCATCATCATCTGGTTTGTCTTACGTGTGGCAATGTTGAAGATTTTACCGGCTGCGGTGTAACTAGTATGGTCAGCCGCGCGCTCAAACAATCGAAACATTTTGTCGAAGTAAAACAGTACGCTGTTGAACTTTTTGGTTACTGTAAACGCTGTTATAAAAATAAATAACTAACATTATTCTATGCTCGCCTATTTTCACGCTGCGCTTCTTGGGGTAGTCGAAGGGGTTACCGAATTTCTCCCTATCTCGTCAACCGCTCATCTTATTTTGGCATCCTCGGTTTTGCGTATCGCGCAGACTGATTTGCAGAAAAGTTTTGAAATTATTATCCAACTCGGCGCAATTTTTGCCGTTGTCGCAGTGTACTGGCGACGATTTTTTGATTGGCAACTCCTAAAGCGTCTGGTGGTTGCCTTTGTGCCAACTGGCATTATCGGGCTCGCGCTCTATCGCATCATCAAAGCTTACCTTCTTGGCAATTTGACCATTGTTATCTGGTCATTGTTTCTGGGTGGGCTTTTTCTGTATACGTTTGAGTTATTTCATCGTGTATCTGAACCCGAAACAGATGCTTCCACTCAGGAACTTTCACGGCTGCCCTACCGCTCCTGCCTTATCATTGGTCTGTGCCAATCGGTTGCTGTAATACCGGGCGTGTCTCGTTCTGCTGCCACCATTGTCGGCGGGTTATTGTTTGGTATGCCAAGAAAAAAAATTGTCGAATTTTCCTTTCTCCTCGCCGTACCAACCATGTTTGCCGCGACAGGCCTTGATGTACTTAAAAATTATCAACTGTTTTCAGCCGGTGATTTTGGTCTACTGGCCATAGGTTTTATCGTTTCTTTTGTTGTGGCGTTAGCTAGTATTCGCTGGCTCCTTACGTACATCAAAAAGCACGATTTTAAGGCTTTTGGCATTTATCGGATGCTCGTTGCTTTCGTATTCCTCGCCTTTCCTCTATAGTAAGTGTACTGACACGCGTTGTTTAGCATGCAATTTTTGTATCGAAAACTTAAAATACTGTTACTGCTCCCATTGACGCTTGTGGGCGTTTTTGTTTTTGGCGCCTCGCATATTTCGTGTGGTCAAAATTTTCCGGTTGCCGCCGTTAACGCCGCGCCCGATAAATTGGCAACCCTGCTGACGAGTAGTGACTTTGCAAAATTTACCCACTCACCATTTGGGAAAACAATGGAACCGGTGAACGTCGTCGTGGTTGGTTCTGCGACAGAATTGAATAATGCTTTTCAGGATATTGGTTGGACGAAAGCAGCACCGTTAAAAGAGAAGACAGCACTCGAGCTTGCCTATGCGGCAATTTTTAACCGTTCGGACGTAACGGCACCAGTTACCCCTTCTTGTTATGGGGGAGTTCGACAAGAAGTAGCATTCGAGCAGCCAACTGATGGTATTCGGCAGCGACATCACGTTCGTTTTTGGCGGACAGGGTTAACCGTGAACAGAGAGCCGGTTTGGGTAGGTGCCGCCAGCTTTGACGAAAGCCTTCACTATCTCATTGCCCACCGCATTGCTCCCAACGTTGATGCCGAGCGCAACTACCTCCAGCAATCGCTTGTTGCCCATGCTGATGTCACTGACGTGCATACTATTCCATTAGTGAAACCATTGACGGGAAGCAATCAGGCGGGGGACCATTTCTATACTGACGGCAGGGCGTACCTCATTTGGCTCATTCACGACGCTTAGTTTTGGGTGCGCTTCATCTGACATTATTGATCTATGGTTACAGCAGTATCAATAGGGTTACGCACCGAAGAAGCCGAAACACGCCTTGAGCGCTTTGGTAAGAATGAGGTTGCGGAACACAAGAAGAGTATTGTTGCGAGTTTGGCGAAGTGGTTTTTTTCGCCAATTGCTCTTATGCTGCTCTCGGCAATCGGTTTGTCGCTCTTTGCTGGCCGCACCTCTGACGCAGGTATTATCGCGGCTTTGCTCATTTTAAATTTTGGCATTTCCGGTTGGCACGAGCATAAGGCCGACACGGCGGTCGCCAAGTTGCGTGATCATTTGCACGTTTTTGTTTCGGTTATTCGTGACGGGAAGGAGGTGCGCATTGATTCAACCGATGTGGTGCCTGGTGATATTATCCGCCTTACCATCGGCAATATCGTTCCGGCAGATGTGGTGTTTTGAGAGGTTAATAACGTTACCGTTAACGAGTCAGCGGTTACCGGAGAGTCCTTGCCGGTACAAAAAGAAATAGGGGGGAAAGGTTCTACCGGTACGTTTCTTGTTACCGGTTGGTCGTTGGCTGAAGTAACCGCGACCGGTGCGTTAACTGCTTTCAGCAAAACCTTAATGCTGGTTGAAGGCAAGCGCAGCCTAATGGAGGAAGACATTCCTACGATTTCAAAATTTTTAGGCGGCATTAGCGTTACTGTTGCGATTTTATTAACAACGGTTTCTTTCTTGTGGCACGTGCCACTGCTCGATATTTTGACCCTCGATGTTAGCTTGTTTATTGCCGGTATTCCGGTGGCGCTGCCGACCGTAACGAGCCTTATTATTAGTATTGGGGTCGTTGGTTTAACGGCGAAGAATGTTATTGTGCGTCGTCTGTCGTCTCTTGAAGAGCTAGCAAATGTCACCTTGCTGCTTAGCGACAAGACCGGCACGTTAACAGAAAACACTATTGCCGTTGAGCGCGTTATCACCTATAGCGGTGACGAAAAACACAACCTCGCGCTGGCGGCGGCAACAGTTGCGGGAGATAATGAAAATCCCATTGATCGAGCGGTACTGACTGCCGCCAAGGCGGAGTCGACCGAAACGTTCGAACGGACACAGTTTATTCTGGCAGATTCAAGTCGCAAGCGGGCAACCGCTACGCTTACGATTACTGGCAAAGCTCATACGGTGGCGTTTGGCGCTTCACAGGTGGTTGAAGCGTTATGCACCTTGTCGAGTCAAGACAAAAAACGTTTTGCTGCCGACGTCGCAGAGGCTGCTGAAAATGGCTACCGCGTTTTGGCGCTTGCCGAGGTAGTGGGGGACAAAGAGAAGGCAATGACACTCGTTGCCCTACTCTTACTGTCCGATACCATCCGCCCTGAGTCGTCTCTTGTCATTAGCTTTCTTCAGAAGCACGGCATTGCTACCAAAATGGTGATCGGTGACAACGAAGCCATTACCACCCGCGCGGCTCGCGTACTGCAACTGGTTGGGCCGGTCATTCGGCGAGCAGATTTTGCCACGGAAGCTGGGTGGAATGATATTAAAAAACGCTTTGACGCAATTGGCGGCTTTGCCGAAATTTTACCAGAAGATAAGTATCGATTGGTTCAGTTCGCCCGTACGAAAGCCTGCGTGTCGGTGACTGGTGATGGGGTCAACGATTTGCCAGCAGTCAAGGCCGCCTCGGTTGGTATTGCTGTTAAGAACGCTGTCGATGCCCTCAAGGGTGCGGCGGATATTGTATTGTTGACGGATGGCATTACGGTCATTCGAGATGCGGTTATTGAAGCCAGAAAAATCTTTCAGCGTCTTTACAACTACTCGGTCTACCGCATCTCAGAAAGTTTTCGAGTTATCATTACGGTTGCTGTGCTGGGGCTTCTCTATGGCGATTATCCGCTAACACCAGTACAACTTATTTTACTCGCACTCCTCAACGATTTACCGATTATTGCTCTTGCTGTCGACCGTGTTCGCGTGCCGGAGATGCCAGCCAAGATTAATGTTCGCGCGCGGTTCTTGCTAAGTTCGCTCTTCGGACTTGCCGGTATTATGAATAGTCTCATGCTATTTTTCATTGCGGTTTACTGGTGGCATCTGCCTTGGGGAGAGTTGCAGACGATGTCCTTTTTGAAGCTGACGGTGTCGGGCCATATGCTTATCTACGTGGCGCATACTGATGAGCCATGGTACAAATTTTTCCCAAGCCGTATGGTGATGGTGGCAACCATTGGCACCCAGCTTATTGTTACTGCCATGGCCGCTACGGGTGTTCTTACTAGCCAGCTCTCTTGGCCGTTCATTATTTTTGTGTGGCTCTGGTCCTTCTTCTGGATGCAGATAAGCGAGCTAATGAAACACCTACAGCGTGCAGTTCGTTCCCGTTATGCCAATTTTTTTGAAGGCGCAACCGAAGCGGTACTTGAAGCCGAGTAGGGGGAGAGTTATACTACAGAGTAACAGAATGTTATGGACCAACATCTCATAAAGATTGATCCGGAAAAACACAGCGTCGCTACCACGGCTACTTCTCTGCCGCCACTTTTTCACTACTATGGCGATGCAGTTCGTCGGTTGTTTGTGGCGGCAGCGATTATCATTACCATTACGACACCCATTGTTTCCGCCTTTCTGACGCTTCCGACATTCAGCGCTATCATCGGCGCGCTCTTTTTGGTTATCGTTGCCGGGCTTACCAACCCGAGCGAGCGTTGGTCTTCGTCCTTGAACCTGACGGTTGCTGTACTTGGTGCAGCCCTTTTTCAGTACCGTGGAATTGCCGACTACTTAGCATTTACGGTAAATCCCGCCCAGGTATTTATGTTTACGGTCGACGAAGTATTAGCCGTCATTTTTATTATTGCCGTGTATTACAGCAGCAAGACGTTCCGTAGAATGTTTGTTAAATAGATGACGCCGCTTCTTTTATCCCTCTCGTTTGCGGTCTACCCCATTGCTCGCGCCTGGTACGTTGGGCGTCGTGGACGAGGCAGATTATTGCTTGGCAAGCGTGGAAGAGTTAGCCAGAGAGATGAACGGTAAAGAAATAGCCGATGGTATTCGGTCATGTGTTGAGGGGGAAGTACGAAACGACGAAGCGACACTTATTGCCAACAGTACTGATGCCAGTCTTTTTTCTGTCCGTCCAGCTGTTGTCGTTGCGCCTAAGAACGAAAAAGAGGCCTGCTCCCTTGTTTCTTATATAGCGGAAGTGAGGACAAAAGGGACGGCCTGTTCTTTGACGGCGCGGAGTGCTGGCACGGATATGTCCGGCGGTCCGCTTACCGAATCTATTGTTGTTAGTTTTACCGAACATTTTAACGCTGTTGGTGAGGTACAAGGGGACTCGGTTGAGGTTGCGCCCGGTGTTTACTATCGCGATTTTGAAAAGGTAACACTTGCCAAAGGACGGCTGTTGCCAAGCTATCCGGCGTCGCGCGATCTCTGTACTGTCGGGGGGATGGTCAATAATAATTCTGGAGGAGAGCGGAGCCTTGTCTATGGCAAGACCGCAAATTTTGTCGAAGTGCTGTCGGTGGTACTTCGTGACGGTAAGGTACATCAGTTTAAAAAAATTACTCTTGCTGAGCTTGAAGAGAAGAAGAAGGAGACTGGTCTAGGTGGCGAGATTTATAAAAAAATGCACGAACTGATACGTAGCAATGCGGCGCTGATAAAAAAAGCAAAACCAAAGGTTAGTAAAAATTCTGCAGGTTATGCTCTTTGGGACGTTCTTGACGAAGAATCCGGCACGTTTGATTTGACCCGGTTACTGGTTGGCTCACAAGGGACGCTGGGGTTAACGACCAGCATTCGTTTTCGGTTGGTACAGCCAAAAGCATTTCGGCGGATGCTCGTCATTTCATTAAAGAATCTGGACCACTTACCGGACATTATCGAGCGCGTGCTTCGTTTTCATCCAGAAACATTCGAATCGTACGACAACCATACTTTTCGGGTAGCAATGAAATTTTTGCCTTCTATTCTCCGTCGCGTGCTTCGTGGCAACTTGATTATTGCGGGTCTGCATCTCATTCCGGCTGCCTGGTCAATTATTACCGGCGGGTTGCCGGCGCTTGTACTGTTGGTTGAATTTACCGATGACGACGAAGCAGTCGCCAGCAAGCAGGCAAAAGAGGCCGAGGCCGCGCTTGCCGATTTGCCCATTAGAACACGGGTTACGGGCTCGACCGCCGAAGCAAATGCTTTTCTTACCATTCGCCGCGAAAGTTTTGATTTATTGCGAAAACACGTTCGCGGTATGCGAACGGCGCCGTTTATTGATGACTTTGTCGTGCCGCCGGCGGTATTACACGAGTTCTTTCCAAAACTGCATACCATTTTAGAATCAGCAAAATTCGTCTACACTATTACTGGACACGTTGGCGATGGCAATTTTCACATCATTCCGCTTATGCCCATTCATGACCCGCGGCTGGCGACACTGATACCGGATATTGGCGGCAAGGTATACGATCTGGTGCTTGCCTACGGCGGTTCGATTACCGGAGAGCATAATGACGGTCTCATTCGGACACCGTACCTAGAGCAGCAGTTTGGCAAAGAGGTTTGCGCGCTCTTCCGCCAGACGAAAGAAATTTTTGATCCTGATACTCTCTTTAATCCCGGTAAAAAAGTCGACGGTTCACTTTCGTATGCGCTTTCCCATCTTTCGTAGTATTCGTTTATTGTTTTACTAACGTGTTATATTCTATGCGTCATCATCATTTTGATCGATTGTTTTTTTCTTGGACAGTGTTCGCGATTGCTATTACCTGTGTCATGTTGCTTTCCTATGCTATCGGGCAACAAGTACTTCGTCTGTCCGCTAACGACCCGCAGGTAGAGATTACCGAAGAGGTTACTCAGGTACTTGCTAGTGGAGTGTCGCCAGCCAATATCCTACCCAACCAGCAAGTTGACCTTGCTCGCAGTCTTGGGGTGTATGTAATGATACTGGACGACCAAGGTAAGGCGCTTGGTTCAACGGCGATGCTTGACGGAAAATCTCCTTCGGTACCTTTAGGTGCGCTTGCCTACGCAGCTGCACACGGAGACAATCGTATTACTTGGCAGCCAAAAGCAGGCGTTCGTAGCGCCGTTGTTATTCGTCCGTACACGAACGGCAGCACCCATGGTTACGTTGTTGCTGGCCGTTCTCTGCGTGAGGTGGAGAAACGAATCGACGTACTAACCGTACTTTCGTTTACAGCATGGTTGATTACGTTATTTATTGTTGCCGGTGCGTTAATTGTAAAAGACTTTATTACTAGACGTCATAAAAAGTAGAATAGCGTTGACCAGTCCCTTCTGTGTTTGTAACTTTGCTTTGAAAGTGGTTGCCATGTAACGTATTGCGCCTACCTCTATAATAGGGGTAGGATAGTAACAGCAACGCTTATTACCTAGGCAAAAATTATGCATGGCTACGTAGCAAATATCGAGCAGCAGACAGAGGAGAATGAAAATTTTAGACAGGTGCTCTATACGGCAAAGCACAGTCAACTTGTTGTGATGACGATTCAAGTTGGAGACGACATTGGCGAAGAAGTTCATGAACTTGATCAATTTTTGCGTATCGAATCAGGACATGGGGTAGCGGTTCTTGATGGTATTAGCCATGAGGCGAGTGCGGGTTATGCGATTGTGGTACCCGCGGGTACACGACATAATATCAGCAATACCGGAGACCAACCTTTAAAATTGTATACCGTGTACTCGCCACCAGAACATAGGGATGGCGTTGTGCGCAAGACTAAAGCAGATGCCTTAGCAGAAGAAGAACATTTTGAGGGCAAGACAACTGAATAATTACTACCAGCAACGACATAGTAAGTAGCTATCGAATTTGTCAGACAGGTACGTCTTATGCATTTCTCTCTTGAGCTTATTGTCAATTGGCTGTTTGCTTACCCCTACCTTGTTTTGTTTCCCGCCGTTGTTATCGAAGGGCCCATCGTTACGGTGCTCGCTGGATTTGCGGTGTCCCTTGGCTATCTAAATTTTTTGCTAGCGTATACCCTTGTTGTTGTTGGCGACCTCGTCGGTGATTCTTTATATTATGCGCTTGGAAGGTGGGGGAGAGATAGCTCCTTGCATCGTTGGGGTCGTCTCGTTGGGGTAACTCCTGAGCGCGTCGAACGTCTCGATCAGCATTTTGAAGCGCATACCGGAAAAACGTTACTTGCCGGAAAGTTTATGCACGCCATCGGTGGCGCTATTTTGGTCGCCGCAGGAGCTGCTCGCGTACGTTTTTTAACGTTTATCTGGTATAACTTATTAGGAACTTTACCAAAGTCTTTTCTATTGCTTCTTGTTGGTTACTACTTTGGCAAAGCTTACGCAACCATCGATCGCTACTTGAATTATACTGGAATTGCCATTATTATCTTGGTTGCCTTTGTTTTTCTTCTTCAGTTTATCGTGCGCAGTTTGCGCAAAAAAAGTAGAAAATAAAGTAGCGCTCACGTATGGACTCATCAGAGTTAGAAAAAAAGTACGTCGAAACAGACGCCGGTAAGGTGTTTTATTTTACCGATCACGCTTTTCCTAATCGGCCATGGATTATTTTGCTGCACGGACTTTCCTCAAATCATACAACGTGGTGCTTGGTAGTGGTCTCCTTACGCGCCAAGCACTACAATACCTTGCTTGTCGACCTTCGAGGTCACGGCTACTCCGACAAGACGCGTCGGCGTCACCTCTACAGCTTTTCACGTTTTTCAGAAGACCTTAATCAGGTAGTACAAGTAGAAAGCGTTGATAATTTCATACTTGTTGGCTACTCATTTGGTGGTTTCGTCGCGCTTGACTACGCGCTGCGTTATCCAAAGTCGGTGCGCGGGTTACTACTTATCTCGACCAGTTATGTAAACCCCTTTGTTGCTCGGGGACTTACCTTGTTTTCTTATGTTGTCAGCTTTTTCTTGAACGGTATTGCCTACCTTTTGCTTTGGCAGCGTCGACGGCAGTATCATTACTACGTATACGAAAAAACAAATCAAAATGGCTATTGGTTTTCAGTGTATGAAGGGTTAAAAACGATGCCTGTTGCCGTTAATCTTTGGTTAGTGGCGCTTATGGGAACGGCAAATTTTAGCAAGGCGCTTCGTAAGATGCAAGTGCCGACTATGGTGGTGCGGGCAAAACACGACCCCTTTTTTACTGAGCATGAAGCAAAAGAGATGGCTGAAGCACTTGATGCCGAACTCGTAACGGTTGACCACCAAACGCACTTTCTTGCTACACATGCGCAAGAGGCGGTTACGGAGATTATCCTTGAGTTTATTGCCAAGCTATGAGGATAGCACTTTTTACTGATACTTTTTTGCCACAAACAAATGGCGTAGCAACTGTTGTTGCTGCTTCGGCAGCAGGGTTGGCGGCACAAGGTCATCAGGTGTGCGTGGTCACAAACTCTTCAGCAAAACAACATGCGCACTCAACAGTAACAAAAGAGGGGTACCAGCTCATTACGGTTCCCTCGGTACGATTTCCTTTATATCCAGGGGAGCGTTTGGCAATTCCTCTCGGTCGTACTGTATACCAAATGAAACGATTTCATCCGCAACTTATTCATGCGCATACGCCTTTTTCTGTTGGTATGGAAGGCCTCTACTTGTCCCGCGTTTTTAAAATTCCGCTTGTTGGTACCCATCATACCTTTCATGATCACTATCTCAAACATGTAAAGTTAGATTTTTCTTTTGGCCGATGGATTTCTTGGAAGTATATCGTTGGGTTTTATAACCGTTGTCGTTACGTGTTGAGTCCTAGTAAAGCACTGGCAGACGCACTTGAGTTACACGGTCTTGTTCGTCCAATTACCGTCTTGTCAAATACCATTGATGCTTCCTGTTTTATGCCGGCAACGACCAAGACGCGACAAGCGTTTCGAGCAGTTCTCGGGGTAGCGGGGATTGTGTTTGTGTATGTTGGACGTTTGAGCTATGAAAAAAATGTGACCGATGTTATTACCGCATTTGCCATTGCCGTTATTAAATTGCCGACTGCCATTTTGCTCATCGTTGGCGATGGTCCGGAACGTGCCGATTTAGAGGCTCTCAGTAAAAAGCTTGCTGTCGACGATCGTGTGCTCTTTTTGGGAATACGCCGCGGTGATGCATTGCGGCAGGTATTGCAGGCGGCAGATGTATTTGTTACCGCAAGCCAAAGTGAAAATATGCCGATGACTGTTCTTGAGGCGATGGCAAGCGGGCTGCCTGTTATCGGGGTTCAGGCACTCGGGGTGCCGGAGCTTATCAAAGAAGGTGAGAACGGTTTTTTGGTACCACCAGGTGATCATCAACGTTTTGCAGATGCGTTTATTATCTTAGCCAAGGATTCTGCGCTTCGTCATTCGTTTGGCGAGGCCTCTCGGCAGCGTGTTGTTTCTCAGTATGACCCAGGTAAATTACTTACTCGGCTTGAACATCTTTATCAGCAGGTAGTAAACGACTAGCAATGAAAATTTGTCTCTACCTCGAATTCTCACAATTATTCAACGGGCGACTATTCCGTAACGTCGGTACGGGTCTTTTAAGCTCGTACAAGAATCAGCAAGCCATTTTGCGTAAGCTCAATATTCCGTTTACCGAGTCGCCAAAGAGTCAGTACGATTTACTGCAAATTAATACGCCGTGGCTTCGTTCTCTTTTCCTTATGCGGCGCGCTCGTCGGCGGGGGATACCGATCATTGTCTGGGCACACGTGACGGCAGAAGATGCGCGCGAGGTATTTCGTTTTGGTAAATATGTCAGTGGCTTTATCCGTCGCTACCTTACGTATGCTTACGGCCTGGCGGATATTGTTCTCTGCCCAACGGCCTATACTCGTGGACTACTTATTGGTTATGGACTCCCAGAAGAAAAATTGGTTGTGCAATCTAACGCGGTTGATGTTCAGCGCTACGCCTTTACATCAGAGAGGCGAACGTCTGGTCGGCAACGGTATCACGTTGCCGATGGGCATTTGGTGGTTGGTACGGTCGGACTTGTCATTCCACGAAAAGGCATTGCTACCTTTCTCCAGCTAGCAGGTCGTTTTCCAAATGCTTCATTTTTATGGTTTGGCAAATGCTACTCGTCCTTGCTCACTAAACGGCTTCCTCGCGTGCGACCAAAAAATGTTCGTTTTACCGGTTTCGTTGAGGACATTCAGGAAGCATTCAGCACTATCGATATTTTTGTTTTTCCTTCAAAAGAGGAAAATGAAGGTATGGCCATTTTAGAAGCGGCTGCCGCCGGGCGACCTATTCTCGTTCGCGATATTCCCGCCTATGCATCATGGCTTGAAAATGAAAAAAATTGCCTCAAAGCAGCAACCGACGAAGTATTTTTTTTGCAGATTGAACGACTGTTGCACGATGCTTCTTTGCGTCAGCGCTTACAGCAAAACGCTGTGGTCTTGGCTGAAGCTTTTTCGCTTCCGCGGGCAGCAACTAAAATGAATGTACTATACGAACGTCTCTTGAGCTGTACTTGAACCCGAGTAACTAACCAGATTATCCGGCATCTAGACGGTAGATGAGATCGCGCGTTGAACGGTTCAATCGGTTGTTATCGGTCGAAGAGGTTAGGCGCCGTAGTTGGTTAGCCGTGGTACACTACCCTAGTCTTTGTAACCCTGAAAGAATAACAGCCGGATGTTGTAGTACTATTATAGTCCTATGGAATCGCTTACCGATGAAGCAGTAGTTCATAAAGTACAAGAAGGGGACAGCGAAGCTTTTGGCGTACTCGTTGAACGGTACGAGCAGAAGATGTTGCGCTATGCCAGAAAGTTTCTTTTTGGGAGGGAAGACGCCGAAGATGTAGTGCAGGAAGTTTTTTTAAAAGCGTATGCGAATATTAAGGGGTTTCAAGCCAGTCGTCGGTTTTCACCGTGGCTTTATCGCATCGCGCACAATGAATTTTTAAATACCATCCACAAACGTGCGCGCCTTCCCGTCCCGTTTTTTGATCCCGATACCCTATTTCCGCATCCACTCTCTAACGAATCAGCAGATCGGGCAGTAAACGAGAACGAGTTGAGAGCAGCATTGGAACATTCACTCGACAAGCTTGATGCAAAGTATCGTGAACCACTTGTGCTCTATTTTTTTGAAGACCTGAGCTATCAGGAGATTGCGGAAGTGATGCAAATTCCGGTTTCAACCGTCGGGGTACGCATCAGTCGAGGAAAACAGCAGCTTATCAATCGTTCGCCAGAATTACGTAGCGCCTATGGAACACCATAACTCAAACAGTATAAAACTGTCACAGCGTATTCTTGACAAGATAACGCAAGGTGAAGTGACGATGCGGCCGCGCTGGCACTTTGTGCTGAAGAGTGGGCTCTTGCTTACCGGCATCGCGCTTCTGGTGCTGACCATCATCTTTATTGTCAGTCTTGGTTTTTTTGTTCTCCATCTAAGCGGGGTGTGGTTCGTGCCGGCTTTTGGCTGGGGCGGACTTGGTACCTTTTTGCGTTCGCTACCGTGGCTGCTTATTGGTACGGCGCTTGTATTTGTGGGTCTACTGGAAACACTCGTCAGCTACTACCCGTTTGCGTACCGACGGCCGCTCTTTTTCTCTGCCATTGGTGTTGTTGCGCTTGTTTTAGTAGGTGGATTTTTTCTCGCGCAAACACCGATTCATCGTCAACTGCTTCTTAGTGCAGAGCGTGGTGAACTCCCGGTTGGGGGAGATATCTACCTCGGATTTGGCGGTCAACGTTTTGCCGACGTACATCGCGGTGTCGTTACGGTCGTTGCGGACGAGCAGTTTGATATGCAAACCCATAACGGTGGGACCATTCACGTAACAGTAACACCACAAACAAGATTTCCATTTGGGTTAGCGCTCGAGACGGGGGATAGCGTTGTCGTATTTGGTCCTCTCGTCCAGGATAGCGTCCAAGCGCTTGGCATTGGACGTATCGATAGTGACGGCATTCAACCGCAACCATTTCCGTATCAGCGACAAATTCGTTTTTTTCAGGGAAGACCAAGCGGCCCGCAATAAGTTAAATACAGTATCTTCATATTGTAGTAAGAGTTTGAGGGTTGGGGGCTCTGCCACACACACGAGAGTAGAATAAAAGGGCTTTCCCTCAATCCTCTCCATTCGTCGCCTAGGACGAAATAAAACACAGCTGCAGTCTGTAGTAGATAGCGTACGACGTACTTTACTTAGTTTCGTTTAACCATTATACCTATGAAAAAGAAATATATTGGCTACGCTCTTCTGCCGTTTCTTGGGGTTGGACTCCTTGGGATAACAGCAGCTTCAGCGCACGGTTCGTTTGGAGGGTTTGGGTTTGGCGTCTCAGCACTTTCACCAGACGAGGTAGCAACTCGTCAGGAAGCTCGCTTTGAAGCCGAGGCAAATTTACTCGGCGTCAGCGTCGACGTCATTAAAGACGGCTGGTCACAAGGCAAAACGTTGCAAGACATTGCGACCGCACAGGGTATCAGTGCTGATGAGCTAAAAACAAAAATGGAAACGGCTGCTGAGAACCAGCAGAAAACAAACCTGCAGGCATTGGTTGACAAAGGAGTCATTACGCAAGCCCAGGCAGATCAATGGTTGAAGCTCATGCAAGATCGTGTTGCTAATTCGCCACAGGATGGTTCTGGTAGACCAGGGAGAGGTATGCACCGAGGTGGCGGCTTTTTTCCACTCTAAGCTTATTCACCCTTTCGTGTATTAGGTCGACACGGTAAGGAAGTCTAAGGCGCTCTGCTTCGGTTTCAGGAGCAGAGGCCCTAGATTTTTTTAGTATTTTTTGTTGTCGCGTAGAGCTATGGCTTCTTGACAGCAACAACAGTAGAGATAAGATCAACAGATAGTGTGCCAACTGGCCACTACTTTATTTCATAACTTTTTTCTATGGGTAGTTCTCTTAAGGGGGTGCTTATTGCTGGTGCAGTAATCATTTTTGTTGGACTTGGTTACGCGTATTACGTAGGCATACAGCAGCCGACAGCTTCGCCGACCGGTACAGATACGACCACAGATCAAATGAATAATGCAATGGACAGCACTGCAGGCTCGATGAACGGAACCGACTCCGGCATGACGGAGCAGAACGAAAGTGCCGCGGTGGAAAAAACAGAGAACGGTGCTTCTGATACCATGCAAAACAATGACGCAATGGTGAACACTAATGTCGGTGCTAACGTTTCTATCGACACCAGTGCGAGCGTAAAGACGTTTACGTTGTCTGCGCAGAATTACTCTTTTACACCGTCTGAAATTCGGGTAAAAAAGGGGGACACCGTCAAGGTAGTACTCAGCTCTGCTAACGGCTTTCACGATTTTGTCATTGACGAATTTAACACTAAAACGAATCGTGTTTTAACCGGCGAAACAGCCGAGACTCAGTTTGTAGCCGACAAGACCGGTACGTTTCAGTTCTACTGCTCGGTTGGAAACCACCGCGCTCTTGGTATGGTGGGAAATCTGATTGTCGAGTAGGAAACCATGGGAAACATCTTCTTTCATCCGATGGTCGTTCATTTTCCTATCGCTCTCTTTACCGTTTACAGTGCGATGGAGTTCGTTCGCTGGCGGCACCTTACCAAGTTGCCGTTCTGGGAGGGGACCAAAGCCGTACTGGTTATTGTGGGAACGGTCAGTACCTTTGTTGCTCTGCAGTCCGGAGAAGCCATAGAGCAGAAGTTTCTAGGAGACGCGTCACTCTGGCCTGTCATTCGCGCGCATAATACGTGGGCAAACGTAACAGCTTGGATTTACGGCATCATTGCTGTGCCTTACTTCTTAAAGTTGATTAAAGATCACGGTTACCTCGCAGCACTTGAAGCAAAACTCCGCGGTCACTATCAGTCATTTATGCGGTTGTTAAATTCGGCGGCTATGTTCGCTGTCTCAATGACTGCCAGTCTTTGGATGTTGCCGCTTGCACTTTTTGGCCTCGTAGCAGTAACCATTACCGGCGCACTTGGTGGCAGTATCGTTTTTGGGCCAAACGCTGACCCTTTCATTTCGTTTGTCTATAGTATTTACGGTTTTTAGTTTGCTTGTCGCCAGAAAAAGCCCCCGTTTTTAGTGGGGCTTTTTCTTTTTACTCAAAATCAGCTAGGCTATGAACACTCAATACTATGCCAAAACCATGGAAACAAAATAGAGAAGCTTTTGCTAGCGCGGAAGCGAGTGGGAGTGAGGGCAAAGAGACTGACCCAACTGCTATCGCGCTACTTAAAGCAGAGCTTGATTACAATGCGCCAAAACTGGATTTGCACGGTCAAAATGTCCCCGAGACAAAACGTCTCCTTGCTCAGTTTATCGAAAACAATGCCGCAAGCGGTGTTGCTGGTGTTCGTGTTATTTATGGTGTAGGAACCGGTGCGCTGCAAGATGTTGTCTTTAAAATGTTGGCCCAGATGAAAGAACGAGGCGCTATTGTCGATTATGCCAGTCCTGTAGGTCATGCTTCTCAGAGTTCGACTGTGATTGTGGCGCTTTAATTTTTATGGTTTTATAAGTTCGCAACTTGGTCAAAACCTTTGGTTCGTTTACTGCAGTAGACGACATTTCTTTTTCTGTAGCAGAAGGAGAGTTCTTAGGGTTCTTGGGTCCGAATGGAGCAGGAAAAACCACGACTATTCATATGCTCCTCGATCTTACCCAGCCGACGAGTGGTATAGTTACCTTTTTTGGAAAAACATTTAAGCACCACCACTCTGAAATTTTACAACAGGTAGGGTTTACCTCCCCTTACGTTGCGTCACCGTACCGGCTTACGGTGTACGAGAATCTGCGCGTGATTGCGGCGCTCTATGGTATTTGACGCCCAAAAGAACGCATTGACTACCTTCTGAAACTTTTTCAGCTAGAAGCTTTGAAGCGTAAAAATGTTGTTATGCTTTCCTTGGGAGAGATAACGCGAGTGGGGCTCTGCAAGGCGTTTATGAATCAACCCAAGTTACTTCTCTTGGATGAGGCGACTACTTCTGTTGACACCACCATTGCGCACGAGGTTCGCGAAGTACTGGTGCGCGCCCAACGGTAAGAAGTGGTGCGCGTACTTTACACTTCACACAACATGGCGGAGATTGAGAAGCTCTGTTCACGAGTTATTTTTTGAATCACGGACGCATTGTTACCGAAGGGTCGCCCGTTGAAATGACTCGGGCAATTTTAAAAGAAGAACGAAGCGAACCTTCACTTGAAGAAGTTTTCATCCGGATATCGAAAGAGCAAAAAGTATAAAAGGTTATCGTATCCTTGCTGTTGTCCGTCGGCATCTCTACGAAATGCGTCGCACTCTTGATCGGGTTGGCGATATGGTGTACTGGCCGGTGTTAGACGTACTTGTTTGGGGGCTTTTTACCGTTTACCTTTCAGATCAATTTTCATCCGGACTTACTATCATCAACGTGTTACTTGGTGCCATTATTTTGTAGGGAGTTTTTTATGCCTTTCAGCGAGATTTGGCAATTGGTTTTTTGGATGAGCTTTGGTCGCGCAATCTTGTAAATTTATTTTCGACACCACTTACCGTTTGGGAGTACGTCGTTGGATTGTTGATTGTAAACGTAGCAAGGACATTCTTCGGTGTGGCGGCAGCTGCGCTTATTGCCTGGTTTGCGTACGCCTTTAACATTTTTTCACTATCCCTCTGTGTGTGCCTTATCTTTTTATTTCGCTTCTTTTTAGTTTGGCATTTGGGTTTTTTATTACCGGCCTTATTTTTCGTTACACGATACGCGTGCAGATGGTCGCATGGAGTTTTGCCGGTATTTTGCAGCCATTGTCGTGCGTGATGTACCTGCTTTCTACGCCACCAACGTGGCTTCAGCGTCCGGCTCTCTGGTTGCCAACAACACACGTCTTTGAAGCAATGCGACAAAGTCTGAACGGCGGAGAATTTTCGCCTTCACATTTCTGGTGGGGTTTTGGCTTATCGGTCGTATATCTTGTACTGGCAGTGCTGTTTTTAAGTGGCTTTTTGAGGTAACGAGGAGGAGAGCACAACTGACGAAGCTGGAGTGATGGGAGATTTTGTCATTAAGTACGCCTTGACAAGCCTTCGGGGCTGTTGCTTGCCCCTTTTCTTACTCGTTCCGACGAGTAGTTGGAACTCGTTTTCTTACGTAGTTATTTTTTAACAAAAAAGAAGAAGGCATAAGGCAAGAGTGTGTCTTCGGTCCAGAGAGGATTACGCCAGTCTGGTCTGGCGCTGCGCATTGCGCAGTTACTGTTTGGTTCCGTCGTGTTCCTCCAGAAACGTGCGACTTGCAAGTGGTTCGGCAGCGCTGCTATCTCGTAACCGTACGCGATTCAGGTTCCTCTGTTCTTGAGGACGTTTTCGGCTCATAGGAGCCGAGAGTGTCCGACGATGACGGGTCTTTCGGTTACCCGCCGGACGAATCGGAAATCGATGGCATCGCTGGTCACGATGCTGGTACCCACCACCTCGATTTCGTGCGTGATCATGAGCTTGGGCAGGAACGCGACCAGAAGCGCGCTCTGCGCAACGACGGCACCGAAAGGATTAGGCGTCTTTTGCTCGATGCCGGTATGGAGCCATCCGTCATCGCCGGTCACAGCGGCGAAGTCTACGATGTCAGAGGCGGTGACTTCATACCCCAGACTCCATGCTCCGAAAGGTCCACCACATTGAGCCTTGAGAGCGTCTATGTCTTCGTAGTGCATTTGCTTTGTTGTTTGGACGGCTGCTGCTGTTGTCAATGGACACCTCCTGTTACCCTCATTTATTTTTTGTCCGTAGTTAAAGCGTAGGGATTGGGTGGGGGACGTCAAAAGGGGTTTTTGTTACGCTTTTGCGCTGGCCAGTTTTTTGGACTCTCTACAAAAGCCGTAGGGTTGTGATAAAAATTTTAAAGTTAATAGGTTGATTTGATTGCATAGTATCTATGTACTAGTACATAGATACTATGATAGATAGTTGTGATATATTATTGCAATTATTATTTTCAAGCGGTAAGCTTACTAAACAATGGAGGGCAACAAGCAAAGTGTGGGATACTGTTCTATTTTCACGCGGAAAGCGGTCTTGTTTATGGCCGCGTTTTTGTTTGTATCAATCGCCGTTGTCCCCACCCATTCGGTGCAAGCAACAAACTATGATTATATTGATCACGATACGGTGTGGGGCCCTGAAGCGGGAGTTCATATTTTAGGGCAACCAGTGGTTGTGAATGCCGGCGTTACCTTGCGAATTGAACCGGGTACGATTATTAAGGCCGGAATTTTTGGTACGCTTCTCGTTAACGGTGCTCTCATCGCAAACGGAACAAGTGACAATCCTATTACGTTTACCGCCTACAAGGACGATTCGATTGCAGGAGATACGAACGGTGACGGCAACACAGGCATTCCCACCATATTCGATTACTGGCCCGGCTTACGTTTTTATGCCGGTAGTAGCGGCGAACTTTCTCACACTCTGTTTCGCTACGGCGGGAATAGTCGATTGAGCAACGAGGGTGACCAGGATCAAATTTTTGCAAAAGACGCAACGTTAACCCTACGGGACTCTAAAATTTTTGACAGTGTTTATAGCGGCACGCAAATTGAATTTTTGCGATCACAAGTAACGCTTGAGCGTAATGAGATAGAGCAGAGCAGTGACGTAACGGGTTATGGTTTTGGTACGGGGCTACTTATTCGTGGTGGTAATGCTCAGATTAAGGACAACCTCTTTCATCGAAACGGCGCCTATGCCGTACTCTTTGATAGTCATACACAATATGGTCCGGCAACTGTGGTGTTCCAGGGGAACAGCCTTTACAACAACGGTTTGTCATACGCAAACGCGTTTAAGGTTAAGTACGGTATTGGTTGTGACGGCAATGATACTTATGACCTTAGAAATAATTGGTGGGGTGACGCAACAGGTACGAAGGTTGATGCAAACCCGCAAGGGAAAGGAGAGCCAATACGTAACTGTGACGCGCTGGTTAGTCCGTGGCTTACCGTACCTCCGGGTCTGCCACAGAACGGGCGCCGTCCAGTCTTGTTGGTTCCAGGTATTGCGGGCAGTGAGCTCAAGAAAGGTAATGATAAAATTTGGCTAGATCTAACTAAAATTCTTTTTGATTTTAATGACAGTTTTCTCGATGTGCTGGCAATGAACGAAGATGGTACGCCGACCGATCCAGAGGTGACGCACGGGGACGTCATCCGTACTCTTAATAAAGGTATTCCACTTATTTCGTACGACTATTTTGGTGGACTCATTGATGAACTTACGACACAAGGATACCAAGAGAATACGACCATGTTTCTTATGCCGTACGACTGGCGAGAGGGGATGTACCCGCTCAGTAAGGAGCTGAAACAAAAATTGTTGGATGTCAAAGAGCAAACACATAGCGATGTTGTGGATGTTGTGGCGCACAGCATGGGAGGCGTGGTCGTGGACAATCTTACCGGTTACAGCCCCTACGATACTGGCATTGGTAAGCTCATCTTTATCGGTACGCCACATATAGGTGCACCAAAAGCACTAAAGGATTTATTGTGGGGTGACGATTTAGGTGTACCATTTGTTCTAAATAAAAATGAAATAAAAAAGATAGTTCAAAATATGCTCTCTGTTTATGACTTACTCCCGAACAAGCAGTACTTCAAGATCAATAGTGGATACTATTACGATTTGACGCAAAATAGCGCGCCCAAAGTTCTTAACCTCACTGACATGGTGGCACTTTTTATCGATAAAGGTTTAAATTTGAGAGGATTACAAGACGTGATCAACGCATACTACCCGCACAATTTTCCGTTTACTGACTCAAACATAGATGCCTACAACATTTCTGGTTGCGACTCGCCAACCATTACCGGCATTATCGAGCGTCCAAATGAAGAGTATTACCTTCGTATTGGCGCGGGTGATGAAACGGTGCCATTAAGCAGTAGTAATTACGTGGCACCACTGGTAGCTAAAAGTTACTATATACGTGGCGCGGATCATGGAAAAATGGCGAGTACTCCGGCAGTACGTAGTTTGGTTGCTGACTTGCTAACTAGCGGTGTGCCGAGCGTTTCCGAACTACCAGCTGGCATTACCACCAGTACCGATGGGTGTGCTCTTCAAGGAAAGTTCGTATCAGTGCACAGTCCTGTTAGCCTTGATATTCACGACGACAGTGGAAATCACGCCGGGCCATCAGCAAATGGTCTCATTGAGAACACCATCCCCGGTGTTTATTACGAAACAATTAGAGAAAATAAGTTTGTTTTTCTTCCTAGCGGTACTTTTGATGTCACCCTAACTGGCACGGCTAGTGGTACGGTAGATTTAACGGTCGATACCTATAGCGGTGAACTGATGCATGAGGTAGCTTATCAAGCTATGCCGGTCACGGTCGGTAGTCTTGCGCAGCTCACCATTACCCCGACAAGCGCGGATACAGAATTGCAGTATGATTATACTGGCAGCGGTCAATTTCAGGATTACGAAGCCACTGCCACTTCGTCTACTTCAGCGGCGTATGACTTTATTTCCCCGACAACGACCGCACAGCTCTCGGACACGGCCGGCAATAGCAGCTGGTATCAAGAGCCGGTGACCATGACCCTTGCCGCGTCTGATAGTAACTCGGGTGTTGCCAAAACAGAATATCGTACTGACAATGGGCAATGGGTTAGTTACACTGCGCCGGTTATTTTTAACGACGACGGAGTTTACCGCGTCTTCTACCGGTCGACTGACAGGGTAGGAAATGTTGAAGACGAACAGAGCGTCGCTTTTTCCATTGACCGCACAGTCCCCGATGTGAGTATCTTGTTTGAAAACGGTCACGAAAAACCTACCGTTGAAGGAACTGACGCAATTTCTTCTGCTATGGTTCTTGAGATTGGCGACAATACTTACAGAGTTAGCGATGAGGCAGGTAACCTTGTAACCTTGGTGTTTGTTCTAAAGGTGAAAAAGAGTGGCAGCAAGGCAAAACTTAATGAGGTGCGCTATAATGGTATTGCGCTACCGGTAAAACCAATTACTTTTGTTAACAGTACGGTTTACGATAAAAATGATGAGCTCAAAAAGATAAGACAAAAAATTGCAGTTCCAAAATATTTGAAGGTTGGCAGTATTTACAAAGGAAGTTTAGACGAAACTAGTATTACGGCTAAGTTGTACGACGAAGAGAAAGACAAAACTGTTCTTGGTGGTATCGCAACAGTAAAATTATTAATTAGTAATGGGCAGTTTAGCTATGAAACAGATTAATATTCTAAGAGCGGTAAAGATGATAGGTTTTTTGGTTATAGGTTTATTACTAGGGTATTTATTTATTACATTAAGCGACCAGTTTGAGATTACTCGATTTAATTTTTCCATATTTGGTGGCCCGTCATGGGCGCTTTGGCTCTACCCATTCTATTTGCTTACGGGGTATTTGATTTCGGCTATTGTCTTTCGGATGGGGAGGAAGACATACCTTGGGGTTGTTATCGCTTTTGTCCTCTTTTTCTTGCTTCTGCTTTTCTTGACCCAGGGGCAGCTTTTCGACAACTGGCGATTGTTCGGCGTTGATGCCTATTAAATTCAGCGAGTTCTTTTTTGACCTCTGGCTGTAGTACGATCCACGTACTAGTACGCGGATACATTAGGTGGGGTTGACAGGGCGTCTACAAAGAGGGGAAGATAGAAGTAGGTCTTTACATTTTGCGGGACGGCGAGAAGGGCTCGTCATGATTATTTGAGGAGTGAGAGGATGAAGAGAGTAGCGCCGGTGGTGCTGTTTTTAACATTGCCGGCAGTAATGAGAGCCATAGAATTAGACGTTGTGCAGCTGGAGCAGCTTGCGGGCTGCCTGTATTGTCTGTTCACTGTCTCAGACTGGTATGTTTGCAATCTTACCACGGTGGCAATCAAGGATATCGACGATGGTTCGGAGTTCGGCTGCGCTTGCGGACAATGGGAAGGTGCATTGCCACATCTACAGGCGGCAATTGCCTCAGCCAGCGAGCGAGGACAAGTCGTGTGGCCAACTGGATTTGGCAAGAACGAAGTTCAACGGGAACAACTTGAGGCGTTGCTGCAGAGGGTAGGATTGCGGTTACCGCCCATTATCCCAGTGCCAGCGAAGTTGCAAAGGATAGAAGAAGTCGCAATCGTTGCTGGCATGGCCAACAGGGGAGGTGCGGACTGGATACAGATTCTATATACGATGGGAGGTAATGTAAGAAAACTTTGCTCGCACGGTGAGCAGGTTTTCATGTTTTCATAACGCTTTGGGGTGGTGTCTCGGTTTGCGCAACGCGCTTCTCGAGACACTACCCTAGTTACCACTGCAGGCTTGCCACATTTGTCATTTTCTAGTACAGTCTTCTGGCGCCGTGCATTTACTAGCGCGGCATTTTTATATGAAAGAAATTCGAAACATCGCCATTATCGCTCACGTCGACCACGGTAAATCAACCTTGGTCGATGCTTTGTTGAAACAATCTGGTACTGAACTCGGCAAGCTTGCCGGGCAGGATCTTATTATGGACAGTAATGAGATCGAGAAAGAACGTGGCATTACCATTTTTGCCAAGAACGCCGCTGTGGTGTTTCAAGGAACTAAAATCAATATTATCGACACCCCCGGTCACGCCGATTTCGGCGGAGAGGTAGAACGCGTTTTAAACATGGCAGACGGTTCATTGTTGTTGGTTGACGCGCAAGAAGGACCAATGCCGCAGACGAGGTTCGTGTTAAAAAAGGCACTTGATGCTGGGCATAAAATTATCGTTGTCATTAACAAAATCGATAAAGCCAACGCGCGCGTTAACTACGCGCTTGATCAGGTAATCGAGCTCTTTATGGAATTTGGCGCGTCAGACGAACAGCTCAACTTTCCAATTGTCTATGCTTCAGGCAAGCAAGGACTTGCCGGGATGGCACCAGAACTTTCCGAGATGAAGGATATAACGCCGCTTTTTGAGGAAATCATCAAGCACATCCCAGCACCGAAAGTAGACGCTGCCGCACCATTACAGATGATGGTCGTATCAACGATGTATGATAACTATCTTGGACGAACGGCGCTTGGTCGCGTTACGCGCGGCACCATACAAAATGCATCGGCCATCACGCACATTCATCGTGATGGTACGCAGACAAAAGCAAAGGTGGCGTCACTTATGAGTTACGTTGGGCTACTCCGCGTTGCTGCCGAATCAGTTCCGGCGGGGGATGTGGCTCTTGTTGCTGGTATTAGCGACGTTAATATTGGGGACACCTTGGCCGACAGTGAATCACCAGAAGCATTGCCGCCTATCTCTATCGAGAAGCCGACGGTTCGTATGACTTTTGGGGTAAACAACTCACCCTTTGCTGGACAAGAAGGGGAGTACTGCACCTCGCGTAATTTGCGAGAGCGTCTAGCAAAAGAGCTAGAGAATGATGTGGCGCTGCGTGTCGAACCCGGACAATCAGCCGAAGAATTTGTGGTGAGCGGTCGCGGTGAACTGCACCTTGCTATTCTTATCGAGAAGATGCGGCGCGAAGGATACGAACTTCAGGTTTCTCGACCAGAGGTTATCTATAAAGAAGAAAACGGAAAGACCTTAGAGCCGGCGGAAGACGTCTGGATTGATGTTCCAGAAATGTACTCTGGCATGGTCATCAAAAAAATGGCGCTCCGTAAGGGCGAGATGAAAAATATGCACGTCGAGAACGAACAGGCGCATCTGCACTTTTTTATTCCGACGCGCGGCCTTATCGGTTTTAGAAACGAGTTTATCATCGAAACCAAAGGACTCGGTATTTTAAATTCACTTTTTGCCGGCTACTTTCCAAAGGCGGCAGACATCGAGGCGAACGCGCACGGGTCACTTATCGTACACGAACCAGGAGAAACGACTTCGTACGCACTGCTTAAAACGCAAGAACGTGGTGAGCTGTTTGTTGGTCCGGGGCTACAAGTGTACGAAGGACAGGTAGTGGGTCAAAATGCCAAGGCGGAAGATATGGTGGTGAACGTCTGTAAGATGAAAGCATTGACGAACTTCCGCGCGAACAAGGACGTTACGACGTCAGATCTCGCACCACAGCGAGAGATAACCATCGAAACGGCGCTAGAGTACATCGGCGACGATGAGTTAGTTGAGGTGACGCCGAAAAGCATTCGTTTACGAAAACGTGTGCTTCGAAATGTGATTAGGAATAAAAAGTAAGTGGTTGATTGACTTTTGGTTTCGGTAGCCATAATTTTAAATAGGGTGGGTTCATTTGGCCAAAGAGGAGAGACTTATGATCGGGGCCATTTTTGAAGAATTCGTCGCACCTTATTTCACTAGCATAGAGGCAGTGTTGCTACTGAGGCTGGCGAATGAGAGTCAACGGCGTCGCCTAGATATTGGTGATGTCTTTTTTGAGGACTAGCCGTTCTCGTCGTCGCGACGAACCCGGGCCCTTTTTGCGAGAATGACCCGGTTCAATTTAATGCTAAAAAACGAAAAAGTGGACGGCCTTGAGGTCGTCCACTTTTTAGAAGTCATCGCGGTCCTCCTTGTTTCCGCGTCTCGTTTTCACTGCTCTTGAATACTCTTCGAGCAGGTGTCGGGGTTTCTCTTCCCGTACCGCCCGCGCAACGGCTTCACGAGCGGACGAATAGTCGGTGCCGGTATTGAGGGCAACGAAAGTCGCCGCACTTGCAAGCACGAGTCTAGCTTCGTAGCTTGTCACGCGACCAGCGAAGACCTCAGTAAGAAGCTGAGTACTCGTTACTTTTCTTGTCGTCGGCAAGACCGGCAACACGTTCGTGTTGTCGGGCGTGAGTTTCCGCTCAAATCCTGCGCCCACGTGAATGAGGTTTGTTTCACCAGATACTTACACTTCATCGCTTTCGCCCCGTCCCGGGATGCGTCCCGTATAGCACGCTCCCCGCATTCCACGCCAACTCATGCAGCCCGCGTAGTTTAGAAGTAAGTCAGATCGACAGACCCCAATGGCGTAGCGAGCGCGTTGCCCTTCAAATGGACAGGTAAGTGGTCCTGCCAGATTGAATATGGTTGGACCGGTAGCGTGGCGCCGTGCTCCTTGCACCAGCGCAAAGCGTTTGGTTACCGTTTGTGCGTGTACGACCGCAAACCCACAAGAGGCAAGTGTTTGTTTTGCAAGCAGTGGCGTCAGCTGCATCGGTTCGACTTTTAGCAGTTGTTGCCAGAGATCAGAGCTGCCTACTTGTCTCCTGCTTCCAACGTTGCCGTACTTTAGGTAGCGGGCACTACCCGGAACACTTGCGGCGACAAGGGTTGCTAAGCTCGTTACATTGACGCCGGCTTTTGCCGTACTGCCGCCAGTACCGCTTGTGCAAAGCACTCGCTCTTCGACAATGATGCGCTGTAATCTTCGTTTTACAGGACACAAGAAGTCTAATGCTGTCAAAACTTCTTCGATCCCCGGTACGCGCCGATCGAGCTGTGCGGCAAGAAACTCGCCGGCAGTTTCAGGATTGTAACGAGGTCCAGCAAGAGCGGTAAGGCATCGCCTTAGCAGTCTCTCGTTAAAAGTGTTGCGGCCGAGCATGGCCGTGGCTTTAGTGAAAAGATCAGCCATACTCTCTCCTCCTTGCCCAAGTTAGGCGTCGGCTACCTTAGCACAGGAAAAAATAAATCAAAATGTTAAGTTTACTTGACATCAATAATTTTCTCCGTTATCGTATGTGTTATGGAAACTATTGTCCGCAATAAGGTGTATGATTACCGCAGCAAAGCCGACGTTACCCAAGAGGCGCTGGCGGCGGCTGTTGGCGTCACGCGCCAAACCATTATCGCCATCGAGAAAGGGAATTATACCCCATCGGTAATGTTGGCATTAAAAATTGCAAAGTTTTTTAACGTTAGCCTTGAAGCTCTCTTTTCACTTACCTATGAACGATAAAAAGTTTACAGAATTTTCGATTGCGACCGTACTTGTTTTGTTATTAGTGCTTTTGGCAAATCCCTTTCATTTTTGGATGCCAGGCACTATGCAGATGCTCGTGCTTGCTAGCGTAGCCGTTGTTTTTGCTGTCTATGCCGTTTTTGTCTGGAGAGAGCGAGCGGCTGACGAACGCGAAGCAGCGCATCGGATGTTTGCAGATCGTATAGCCTTTGTGACCGGAGCGGCGGTAATTGTCCTTGGTATTGCTATTGAAACTTTTTCACACCGCCTCGATACGTGGTTGGTCGGAGCACTCATTGCCATGGTGCTCGCCAAAGCTATTGCTCTCTACTATAGCCGTAGCCGTTGGTAAAAATGCAGCCGGGACGAAAGCCATTTTTACAATGTAAAGTTGACTTGACATTCTAAGTACCCCTCGCTATACTAGGGGTATATTATTTTTTTATTCTACGTTCTATGAACAAACAGAAGTTTCCATCTGGTATTACCAGCGTTATCGTGCTCGCCATTGCTGCCCTCGTGATCGTGTTAGGTGGTCTTGCGTATGTCAGTACACAATATGCAAACCAACAATCAGACGACGCGATGGTGCAGAACGGCGACAGCAAGGCCATGATGGACGACGCAAGCAATCAAATGACGGGAGACACCTCTACTGACACAATGATGAACGACGATACGGTGAACAGCGACGGGCAGATGATGGAAGATACTAATACCGACACCATGATGGGTGATCATAGCGCAACAGACAACGCGGCACCTAATGCCATGATGTCTGGAGATGCAGCTTCCGGTAGTGACCAAATGAAGACAAACGGCGCTGACGCAATGATGCAAAACGACGCGACAACTAAGTAGCTCTTTATGGTATTCTCTCTTGGTTTAGCAGTTAGCGCCGGCATTGTCTCTTTTCTTTCTCCTTGCATACTGCCGATTATCCCTGGGTACCTAGCGTACCTCGCGGGCGTCTCGGGGAGCGAAACAGAAGGAAACCGAGGACAAATATTTTTGAACGCTGTCTTTTTTGTTCTTGGGTTTTCTTTTATTTTTGCGCTTCTTGGGGTGCTTCTTAACACCTTACTGGCAGCTGTCGCCTACGATGTGCAGCTCTGGCTTGCGCGTATCGGGGGACTCGTGATTATTTTCTTCGGGCTTTACCTGACGCATCTCATTCATATTCCAATGCTCGATGTGCGTCGGCAGGTAAACGTATCACCAACGCGTTTTCCCTCTCGTTACGTCAGCTCCTTTGTGTTTGGTGCCGCCTTTGCTGTCGGCTGGACGCCGTGCGTTGGCGCAGTACTTGGCGGTATTCTTGGTCTTGCCGCTTCTGCACCGGGTTCTGCTTTTGGTCTTCTCCTTGCGTATGCGCTTGGGCTTGGTCTGCCGTTTCTCTTGGTGGGTGCATTTACCGCTGAGGCGACAACACTCATTCGACGCTACGCTAACACTCTTCGCTACATCGAAATTATTTTTGGCGCCGTTTTGATTGTGCTCGGCATTCTTGTCTTTACGCAAAGCTTAAACCGTATCGCCAGTTTTGGCATCTTAAACACATTACTGTTAAGTAATTAGTATGCGCAGGATTATTCTCATTGTTGTTCTCGTTGCCATTGTTGGTGCCATTGCGTTTCTTAATGGGCAAAAACCGGAACAACCTATGGCGAAGGACGATGCGGTAAGCGTAGTTACAGAAACAAAAAGCGAGAAAGCAAATCGGTATAAACCAGCAAAAGAATTGGTTGACCCTGCCAGTTTCATTAACACTGATTCGTTTCAGATTAAGGATCTTATCGGCAAGCAAGTAATTTTGGTCGATTTTTGGACGTACAGCTGCATTAACTGCCAGCGTACACTTCCTTACGTCAACGCTTGGTACGATAGCTATCACGATAAAGGCTTAACGATTATTGGCGTGCATACGCCAGAGTTCGAATTCGAGAAAGAGTACGATAACGTGCTTGCGGCGGTAAAGAAGTACGACATTCATTATCCGGTGGTACTTGATAATAATTACGGTACATGGCGCGCGTACGGTAACCAATACTGGCCTCGCAAGTACCTTATCGATATTGACGGTTATATTGTCTACGATCACATTGGCGAAGGCGGCTATGACGAAACAGAAAAAGAAACTCAAAAATTATTAGCCGAGCGTGCAAGCCGTCTTGGCGAACAAACGCCAACGGTTGGAATGGCCGAGCCAGTCAATGCGCCACAGGTTGATTTTAGCAAAGTCGGCAGTCCGGAAACGTATTTTGGTGCGGCACGAAATACGTATCTTGGTAACGGCAACGCCGGCGTCGCAGGCACTCAGACGTTTACCCCGCCGGTTACTACCGAGGTAAATAAACTCTATCTTGGCGGCAGTTGGGATCTTAATAAAGAGTATGCAAAGAGCATCAGTCAGTCAGCAACCGTTCGCTATCGCTACCACGCAAAGGACGTTTACTTTGTTGCTGCGGCCATCGCACCAGTAGAAATTGAAGTCTATCAAGACGGCGTACTGGTTGGCGATGCTAATGCCGGTGGTGACGTGACGAAAGGCATTATTGCCGTTAAAGAAAACCAGTTGTATCATTTGGTACACAACGCCAACGGTTACGGAGAGCATACTCTGGAACTTCGCGTGAAGAATTCAGGATTGGAAGCGTTTACTTTTACTTTTGGATAGTTATGGATACAGTACAAAAAATAGAAACGGTTGTTTTTGGAGGTGGTTGTTTTTGGTGTACCGAAGCGGCCTTTAAGGCGTTGCGAGGTGTAACGTCGGTGGTGCCTGGGTACTCTGGCGGAACGGTGCAGAGTCCAACCTATGACGCCGTTTGTAGTGGTACAACTGGTCATGCCGAGGTGGTACGGGTTACCTACGACCCATCCATTATAGCGTTTGATGACTTACTTTCGGTTTTCTTTACCGTGCACGATCCAACAACATTAAACCGCCAAGGCAATGATGTTGGTACGCAATATCGTTCTGTCATATTCACTATAACAGAAGCACAGCAAGCCGCCGCGACCACGTTTATCGCTGAGCTGACTAAGGATGCCGTATTTTCGTCACCGATTATTACCGAAGTTGCGACGCTAAGCTCTTTTTTTGAGGCCGAGCCGTACCATCAAGATTTTTATAGTAAGAACAGCGAGAACGCGTACTGCCAAGCCATCATTAACCCAAAGTTGAAAAAACTTAGAGAACGTTATCAGCCATTACTTAAAACACCATAATCGTATGTCAACCAATTCAGCATCCAAAGATAAAAAACTCCCCGAGGATCTCTATCGCGTAGCGAGAGAGAAGGGGACAGAAGCACCATTTTCCGGCAAGTACTGGGCAGATCACGAACCCGGAATGTACAAGTGCGCTGTCTGCGGTGCGGAGCTTTTTTCGTCCAATACAAAATTTGATTCCGACACCGGCTGGCCGAGTTTTACCGATCCGGCCAATATCGAACACCTTGAGTTAACAGAAGATCGTTCTCATGGGATGATGCGAACCGAAGTTACCTGCAAAAAATGTGGCGCACACCTAGGGCATGTTTTTGACGACGGCCCCAAAGATAAAGGTGGCAAACGGTATTGCATCAATTCGGTTTGTCTAACCAAAGAATAGAAAAATAATTTCGCCAACGCCGTCAGTCTACATTAGCTATTTACGTTCTCCCGTGCTACACTCTCTGCGCTTAGTTAAATTTTAACGCCAAAGCGTAGTATGCCACAGAACGAACCGACGGACAGTAATAGTTTTTTTGGACTTGGTATTGCCCCAAAATTACTAGAAGCCTTAGACACGGCTTCGTTTAAAGTGCCAACCCCCATTCAGCGGCAGTCAATTCCAATTGCTATCGAGGGGAAAGATCTTATTGGCATTGCCCAAACGGGTACCGGCAAGACGTTGGCCTTTGGGGTGCCACTCATTCAGCGCCTCGCTCAAGTAAAGGGTCGAGGCCTTATCATGTTGCCAACTCGAGAATTGGCGCTGCAAGTTGAGGAAACATTACAAAAAATTGGTCGACCAATTGGGCTCAGGACAGCAGTACTCATTGGTGGTGCTCCGTATAGTGGACAGCAGAAAAGTCTTGCCAAGAAGCCTCACATCATTGTGGCGACCCCTGGACGTCTCTTGGACCACCTCGAGCAGAAGACGTTGAAGCTCGATGATGTGCGGGTTTTGGTTCTTGACGAAGCTGACCGTATGCTTGATATGGGTTTTATGCCGCAGATTAAGCGGGTGCTAGAGAGCGTGCCAAAGGATAAGCAAATCATGCTTTTTTCAGCTACCATGCCGGACCAAATTGTTAGGTTGATTAAGTCACACCTTCATTTGCCAGTGCGCATAGAAATTGCTCGTCCCGGAACGGCAGCAACGCAGGTTTCGCATGAACTATTTGTGGTACGTCGTGAGGACAAGCTTCGACTCTTGGAAAAGATGTTAAATCAGTATCGCGGCACGGTGCTGGTGTTTGCGCGAACCAAGCATTCGGTGAAACGGATAACAAGTGACGTTCGTGCTATGGGTGCTAAGGTGGCGGAGATTCACTCTAACCGTAGCTTAGCCCAACGACGTGAAGCCCTAGAAGGTTTCAAGCGTGGCAAGTATAGGGTGCTTATTGCCACTGATATTGCGGCGCGAGGTATTGATGTGACAAATATTGAACTTGTTGTAAATTTTGACTTACCAGAGAACCCAGAGGATTACGTACACCGTATTGGCCGTACCGGACGCGCGGGTTTGCGTGGTCATGCCATTTCATTTGCTACACCGGATCAAGGCTCAAATATTCGCGATATCGAGCGTCTCATTCGAGTGATGCTGCCTATTTCGAAATTGCCAGAGCTGCCTCCAGCTCGTCGTTCGACAGTTGAGCGAGAGTATACTCCACAATCACGACGTAGTGGCTTTGGTGGGGCCCGCAGTTCTGGCGCTTCTCGAGGTCGTAACAGTTTTAATAAGAAAAAGGGAGGTAGGCGAAGATTTTAATTTTGCTCAGTTGCCTAGAGAAAATTATTTGCAACATGGTATGATGAACGCATGGTAAAAAAGCGGCATCATCGCATCCGCCTCTTGTTTCGTCGATTGGGTCCGGGGTTTATCACCGGCGCCTCTGATGACGACCCTTCAGGTATCGCTACCTACGCACAAACCGGTGCACAATTTGGCTACGGTCAACTGTGGACCGCTTTTTTTTCTACGCCCTTTATGGTTGCCATGCAGGAAATGAGCGGGCGTATTGGTCTTGTTACCGGCAAGGGACTAGCCGGCGTACTCCGCGAACATTTTTCCCGACCACTTCTTTACTGCTCGGTAGTTATTTTACTGGTAGCTAACGTCATTAACATCGGCGCCGACTTAGGCGCTATGGCAGCTGCGCTTAAGCTTATTGTTGGGTTACCGCTTCTATTGTGGTTACTTTTTTTTGTGGTGCTTACGGTATCGTTGGAGATTTTTATCCCGTATCGACGGTACGCTCGTTATCTTAAGTACCTAACGCTTTTTTTACTTGCTTACATTTTTACCGGCGCGCTAGTTACCTCTGATTGGGGGCAGGTACTTAAGGCTGCCGTTACGCCGCACATTTCGTTGTCTCGCGAGTACTTACTCAATATTGTCGCGCTACTAGGGACGACCATTTCTCCTTACCTTTTTTTCTGGCAGGCAAACGAAGAAGTTGAAGAAGAAGTCATGCACCGCACCTTTAGAGTTCGTAGTCTGCCAAAGATAGGACAAAAAGAAGTCCGATCGATTGGGTTTGACACTATCGTAGGTATGCTGTTTTCAAACGCCATTATGTTTTTTATTATTTTGACAGCAGCAGCAACGCTTGGCGCGAACGGTATACATCAAGTGGATAGCGCAGCACAAGCAGCGGAAGCATTGCGTCCGCTTGCTGGCAACTTTACCTATCTTCTCTTCGCGCTTGGTATTATTGGTACTGGTCTTCTTGCTATTCCGGTGCTTGCCGGTTCGGCGTCTTACGCGGTTTCAGAAACCTTTGGCTGGCGTACCGGCCTCTATCGGCGTTTCCGTCAGGCACATGGGTTCTACGGTATCATCGCGCTTGCCACCGTCGTTGGTCTTCTCGTTAATTTTTTGCCGATTACTCCTTTTGAAATGCTCTACTACACCGCGGTACTTAACGGCGTACTTGCCCCACCGCTGATGGTTGTTATTTTGCTCATCGCTAACAACAAAGACATTATGGGCGAGTATACTAATTCGTTTACCTCAAACCTGTTTGGCGGCATTGTGACGCTGGTCATGTTTGCCGCCACTGTTTTGTTGTTTACCGCCTAAGAGTTAGCGAAGCGTTTGCGCCAGTACCGGAATAGACAAGTGTTTTCTGGTTGACTCTCCTTTGAGACGGTACTGTTTTCTGAGTGGTAGCTCTGCCCGTTCTCGTGCGTGCTGCGGTGCGCGGTGAGCGACGTTACTACCAAGAAGGTGAACGGTATGCTTACCAAATTTTTCTGCAAGTAAATCAACCGCAGCATAGACCTGCTCTAATTTTTCTAGTCGAATAGGCGGCTCAAAGAGGGAAGTTTGTACGCGGGTGTCCGGCCCAAGGTGAGTCAGAACGACGCCCGTCGCTCGATACATTGTCTGCGGTTCGTAGGTTTCGCGAAATAGTTGGTCAGCAACGCGCAATAAATCTTGCGGATAGGCTGACGCGCGTGACAGCACCCCTTCGATGGCGCGCGTTCGAAAGTCTTGAGTTTTGAGGTAGACAATCAGGCGACTAGCCACCAGACGGTGTCGTCGCGCTTTAATGCAGGCATTTTCAATATTTTTTAACAGTTGCGCGTGTAAGAAAATAGGATCGCTTGATACTGGAGAGAAAGTTTTTGTTTTACCAATACTTTGGTAGGTTGTTTTTTCTTCGGTTTCAATAGTGAGAACGGATTGTCCGTTTAATTCTTGCCAGAGTGCAACGTGCGGTTTTATAAAACGCTGCGCCACCAAAGCGCTGCTCTGGTTGGCAAATGCGAGCGCTGTTTTGATACCGAGCTTGCTGCAGTAGGCGGCCGTTTTTGGTCCGATGCCCCAGATTTTTTCTACCGGTGTTGCTTCGAGGTACTCTCGACGCTCGTCGTTTGGCATAGCGGTTAGTCCGTTTGGCTTACGATACTTTGAGCCGAGTTTGGCGAGCACTTTTGTGGTTGCGATACCGACCGAAACACTGATGCCGAGTTCTTGTGTAATGGTTTTTTGCATCATGCGCGCAATTTCTACATAGCCCATACCAAGCGGTCGCGCGAGACCCGTTAGGTCGGCGAAAGCTTCATCGATACTGTACTCTTCTACCGCCGAAGTGAAGCGGCGCATAATGGCGAACATACGCTTAGAAAAGAGTGAGTAGCTTTCATAATCAGAAGGTACGATGATTGCTTCTGGGCAACGATTTTTTACTTCCCAAAGCGGAACACCGCGTGTAATACCAAAAGCCTTTGCCTCATAGCTGGCGGCAGCCACAATGCCTCGTTCTTTCCCGGTGATGACTGGTTTTCCGCGGTACTCGGGGTGCAGCGCTTGCTCACAGCTTGCAAAAAAAGCATCACCGTCGATGTGGATGATGGCTCTCGGCCATTGTGGGGTGTTCCAGTTTGTCATTATTTGTATTTACGGATAACCGAGGTTACCACGCCGGCAATTTTTAGCTCTTGGTGCGGCACAATGGTGGGGTAGCGTCGGTTTGCCGCCCGCAGCACTATTCGGTTTCCTCGTTTTTCAAAAAATTTCATAGTCCACTCGTTGTCAACTTCGGCAATGACAATGTCACCTTTTTTTGGTGTTCGTCCACGATCGATAAGAACGTAGTCACCGGGTTGGATGCCGGCGTCCACCATAGAGTCACCGGAAACTTTCAACATAAAACTTGCTTCTCGATTACCGACGAGCCAATCGTCCAAGGATAAGGTGTCAATATGTTCTTCCTCGGCGGGTGAAGGAAAGCCAGCCTGAACATTCCCCAAAAGGCGAATGGGAGCTAGCGCCGGACCCGGAAGTAGGCGTCCGGTACGATCGCGGCGAACAATGCCAGTGGTCGTCCAGCGGTTGACCCAGTAGGTGATGGCATTGGGGGATCGATACCGAAAAAGAGTCGCGGCCTCACGGTAGCTTGGCATACGTTGGTGTTCGGTGTAGAAACGGCGAAGTTCGGTACTCGCGTTGCGCGGCTTTTGTCTTTTTTTTCTTCCCATACGGTAAGTTTATTTTATTGTACATTCGTACAATAGTCAAGGGACAGGGTTTTAGTAGGGGAGAGGTACAAAAAGGCTAAGGGGGCGTCGTCGTTTGTATGTTTTTTAGCTGAGCGCTATACTTTTTAGGTACCTATGAAAAAATATTCTGAAAATATTTGTCACCAACTGCTCGCTTTTTTGATCACAAGCGCTTTCATTATGGTTGCTTTCCTTTATGGGTTATCGGTTATACCGTTACCGTCGGTTGTTTCGACAGCAGAGCCTATAAAAACACCATCTGTCGTTAGTACCAGTTCGGATGTTACCAACAGCATGGTGCGGCTCACTGCTCCGCAAGTAAATGCGGTGATAACGAACCCGCTCGTTATTTCTGGCGAGGCCAAGAGTAACTGGTTTTTTGAGGCGAGTTTCCCTATTCGGCTTCTTTCTAGCAATGGTACGGTGATAGCGAATGGCATTGCCGAAGCTAAAGGGGATTGGATGACCGAAGCGTTTGTACCATTCTCTGCAACCCTTCATTTTGTTACCCCACCAACCGGAACCGGTATGTTGGTGTTACAGAAAGACAACCCTTCGGGGCTTGCAAAGTTTGACGATACGTTAATTGTGCCAGTTCGTTTTACCCCACTCGCTAAATAAAAAAGGCCCCGGAGTGACCGGGGCCTTTAAAATTATAAATTAGAAGTCAAGGTGTAGCGTGCCAGAAGCCGACGCATTAGTGCCTGCTGTTTCATCGGTGCTTTCTTTTTCTGTTGAGTTTGCGCCATCGTCTTGAGTAGGTATTTCTTTCTGATCGTTCATTTTACTATCCTCAATCTCAGTGTCCTCTGTTTCATTGTCTTGTTTTTCAATCTTAGCTTCTGACTCTCCTTGAGTGTCAATTTTTTGTTGACCCTGTTGCATTTCTGTATCCTCGGCATTTTCTGTGTCTGAGCTAGTAGTGGACTCCATTTCGCTATTGTCGTCGGGAGAGGAAAAAAAAGAATGAATTGATTTACCAAGACGGGCAGTAAGTTCGATTTCTTTAGCGGTACTGATACTTTCTTGAAGCGTGTTGAATGCTTCGGCGAAATGTTGTTCGTCAAGTTGTGTGGCGCCATTAGTGAGCTTAGTGGATGCAAAGGTAAGAATGTCAACAATTTTCGACTTGAGCTCGCCTGAAAGGTTTACTTTCGAGATGGCTTCTTTTGCTTTCGCAATCTCTCCAGTAGCTTTTTCAAACTGTTTCTTTGCCGCTACCTGCAGTTGCTGACCATTACCATCAGTAGCAAATTTTGCAAACCCTTTTTGTTGTGCTGTGGCGATTGTGTTTGCCTCGTTGTTTAGTGTTGCAATAATTGCCGTATGTGCACTGTCGTCGTTTTGTTCTGTTTTGTCGGTGTCGGACGGTACTTTGTCGTTCGACGTTTCCTTGTCGTTAAGCGGGTCCGCATTTATCGTGTTGCTTGCTGCTGCTGTTGTCTTTGTTGATACAGCAAAGCGGGCAATAGTTGCTGCGTGGGCATTGAGACTTGCCTCTAGATCGGAGCGAATATTGGTCGCCGCTGTGGAGTTTCCGCTGTCTTCGAGTTGGACTGCCTTTTCGTTTGCTTGTTTAGTATGTTCTTGAATGTTTACAGCAAGCGATTTGATCGCGGCTTGGCTAAGTTTATTCTCACTAGCAAGTGTTACCGCCTCGTTGAGACGACGTTCGACAATTTGCGCCTGCCAGTTTGCCTCTGCTTCATTGCCGACAGCAAAAAGACCGCGGAATGGTTCGTTGACGGAAACTTTTACCGGATAGAGAATGTCCCCTGGGAGAGATTGCTCGGCGGCGTAGGAAGTACCACCACCAAAGAGAAGTAAGAGAGCGAGAGCAATAGCCATAGGGCGTAAGGCTAGGGTAAATAAAAAAGATTCATTTGTTTTTCTATGCTGTAGATGACGGCCGAAGTTCCACTTTCTTACCGAGGGCAGGGGATGGTTTTCTTGAAACGCGATAATAGTTTCACGAAGCGCTGAATGTTCAGCATCAGTAAGCGATGCATCGCGCGCTTCGTCTTGTATTGTTTGGAGAAGTTCGTCGGTGTGCATAAGGTTACGAGAGAAGAGTACGGAGTTGTTCAATGGCTCGGTGGATACGTACCCCAACAGCATTTTCGTTACTGTCGGTAACAAGGGCAATTTCTTGCAGGCTCAGATCGTCGAGGTAGCGTAGCTCTACTGCTGTACGATATGGTTCAGTCAAGCGAGCTAGATGGTCTTTTGCAATTGATCCCTCGGCTTGTCGTTCTGGGCCTCTCTTGTTGTCTGGTGGGTCAAACCCTTGTTCTTGTAGCGCGTCGAGGGAATCAGTCATTTTCTTTCGAGATTCGTCAATGATGAGATTGCGAGCTGTTTTGTAAAGAAAGGCCTTGAGGTTGTCGATGTGCTTACCCTCGCATAAGTACTGCCACACTTTAAGAAACGTTTCCTGAGTGAGCTCAAACGCTCGCTCGCGACTATATACCCGATAATAGCACAGCCGAAATATGCCATCAGCGCATTCCTCGTAGATCCTTGTAAATTCATGTTCTGTTTGGTTGTCTTGCACCATTACTGTTTCTATACTAGGAGACGTGTACGTCGTTATTTTATTACGTTGGTCCTATTTGGTAGCTATTTCTCGTAGAAGTATAGTACCACAGTTGGCTGTGCATATTATCATTTTATATCTGTGCTATGCTTATCTTCTATTAAGCCTTTTATATGAATAGCAAAATACGAGATGCGTTGGGGGTGGTTCTTATGTTTACGCTTGCGGCTGTCGCGGCAAGCGCTGTTGGGTACGTGAAGACGTACAGTCGGGTAACCGAGCCGACGTCGTTTAGAAGTTTTTCGGTTGACGCTACCGGTAAGGCCATTTCGGTGCCGGACGTCGCAAAGTTTACGTTTAGCGTCATTACCGAAGGTGGTAAAGATGTAGCAGCATTACAGAAGACGAATACCGATCAGACGAACGCGGCAATTTCTTATCTAAAAGACCAAGGTGTCGCGGTAAAAGACATAAAGACTGCTGGATACAATATTAATCCACGTTATCAGTACTACCCGTGCTCAAACACCAGCCCATGCCGCGCGCCAGACATTACCGGCTACTCGGTTAATCAGTCGGTAGAAGTGAAGGTGCGAGATTTTGGCAAAGCGGGTACGGTTCTTTCAGGTGTTGTTAGCAATGGCGCAAATAGCGTTTCTGGTTTGACCTTTACGACCGACGACCCGACGGCAGTAGAGGATGATGCAAGAGCAGACGCCATTAAGAAAGCGCAGGTAAAAGCAGAGTCAATCGCCAAAGCTGGTGGCTTTACTCTTGGGCGGTTGCTATCCATTAATGAATCAAGCGATGGGTCGTCCCAGCCACCGTATCCTTACGCCTATGGTTTAGGCGGAAGTAACGACGCAGCGGTACAAAAGGTATCCGCACCTACGATTGAACCCGGATCGCAAGAGGTTAACGTGAGCGTCAGTTTGCAGTACGAAATTCGTTAAAGCATAAAGAGAGAACAAAAGACCTCGCCTTAATGGAGAGGTTTTTTGTATAACGAAAGGCAAAAAATATTAGTGGGGAGGTCGGCGCAAGTTAAAGGTCTCTTGCGCCGACCCCGTGGCGGCCAGGCGAGTCGGCCGTACTTAGTGGAGGGTGCGGACCCTCCAATCTTCCCGCCAAAATAAACTGTTGGCGGGGGTAAAGAGTGGACTGACGCGTGTTAAAAAAAGATCATCCGGAAAGTCATCGGATACTTTTATGGTCCACTGGCCATTCATTCGTATCCGGACGAACACAACCCGCGGTGTATAATTCTTCGAGTTTCCACACTTCTTCACCCGACACCTCCTTCGGCTCGAATGTTCGCATACTACTTTACATTGTCAGTTCTGTCAACTTTTAGACACTGGCAAAAGTAGTTATCTCGTGCTACACTTTTTCGGATTTAAAACTATTCACCTATGCAATTCAAGAAACGTATTAAGCAACGACCAAATATTCGATGGCGCTATTTACTTTCCGCGCCATTTATCTATATCGTTATTTTTCCCATCGTACTTCTTGATGTTGCTATAGAAATCTATCAGCAGGTTTGTTTTCCTCTTTATGGCATTCCTGTTTTAAGGCGTAAGAATTATATTCGTATCGATCGGCACAAATTGAGTTACCTTAACGCGCTTGAAAAGTTGAACTGTATGTACTGTGGCTATGCTAGTGGTGTTTTTTACTTTTCGTCTGCAATTGCCAAAGAAACAGAAAAATATTGGTGTGGCATTATGCACAACAAGTACGATGGTTTTAAAGTGCCTGAACACCAGCGAACGTTTTTGCCGTACAACGACGAAGCGGCGTTTAAAACTTTTCTCAAAGATTGAGGTTGGTCGGCTTGACGGGTTTTACGCTTTTAGGGAGACGAAGTGGTTTTTTTAAAAGTTGCAAAATAGTATCAACGGGTCGCGCCAGTACCGCATGGTCGCCCTTTTCGACAATGGGGCGTTCGATGAGTTCTGGGTGGGCTTCCATTAGGGTAACAAGTTCGTCGTCGGTGTGGTGTCCGTGGTCAAGTCCGAATTTTTTGTAGAGCGGTTCACGCCGACGAAGAATATCACGCGGTTTCATTTTTAACTTATCGAGAAGCTGCCAAATTTCAAAACGGGTAAGTGGTCGTTCGTGATAGTTTACCGTAACGTAGGGCACCTTTTTTTGAACGAGAAAAACTTCTGCCGCGCGACAGGTTGAGCAGCTTGGTTTCCGATAGACCTTTACAGGGTCATCTTGTCCAATCTTCTTTTCATCAACTTTTTCTGGTGGCATAGCTTGAAGCATAACAAACTTATAGTTTTTGGACGAGCATAATATGAGAGCGGCCCGCCAGAATGAACTAGCGGGCCGCTGCGACGATTGGGGGGGGGTGTCAGTCGTAGTCGGGTAGCCGTATGGCGACCCAGTGAAGACGTCTCCGATAATGCGGCGAAAGATTTCTTCCTTCAAGGAGGAAAAACCCTACCCCGGTTTCACCTCCCGACGCGTACGCCTCGCAGCCACGTAGCTCAACCGTTTCCTTACATCGATTGACATAGTCGCCAATCGATGCCAGAAAGCTTCGGCGAACCCTCCTCCATTGACGCTCCCCGAGCGTCGTTGTAGTCGTCGCGCTGGGCGACACCGCAATCTCCCCCTTTTGCTGGGGCAGCGGTGCAGACGCGCATGCCGCTGCCAAAACCAAACCGAAAACCACCACGAAAAATGACTTCCTCATCCTTACCTCCTTTCGGCTTGCCCATTTTTTCGGGCAGGTGAATTGTTGCCAAGTAGTGTGCTTGATGTTCACAAAAACGTCAAGATCTATAGTGTTTCAGTTCTTTTACTTGTGTTATGTTTCTTAGGTATGACAACACTAAACGTTTTTGTGCAAAAGACAACCGGAGTCCGTGAACCCTACAGCGCAGATAGGGTACGCACCTCGGTTGTGCGTGCTGGCGTGACAAAACGGCTGGCGGACGAGGCTGTCCGTGAGGTAACGAAGAAGTTGCGACCGACGATGCCAAGCGAAACCATTGATCAGTGCTCGCTTTCGACATTGAAGAAACGACAGCCGCATCTGGCACCCGCTATGCGTTGAAGCGCGTCATTATGAAGCTTGGTCCTGCCGGTTTTGTGTTTGAGCGTTACGTTGTGCGGACTCTGGAGAGCTATGGGTACGCGACAGAAGTAGGGAAGCACGTGCTGGGGTACTGCGTTATGCACGAAATCGACGTGAGCGCCAAAAAGAAAAGGGCGATCATTTTTTGGTAGAGTGCAAGTATCACAATCGTCATGGTCTTCGTTCAGACCTTAAGGTTGCCCACTACACCCAGAGTCGTTTTGCGGACGTCGTAAGAGGTGACAATAAAAACAAGAACGAGCATGATCATTTTCATCAGGCGTGGCTCGTGACCAATACACAGTACACTTCCGAAGCTATTGCCTACGCTAAGTGTATGGGGTTAAAAATTTGGGCATGGCGGTATCCTAAACATCGTGGGCTTGAGCACTACATCGAACAGAAGCACCTCTCAATTACTATTTTGCCGTCACTCTCCGGATCGGTGCTGGAGCGCTTGAGTCATGAAAATATTATTTTGGCAAGCGACCTATTCGCGCATAGCGCTGCTGAACTTGTCAGCAGGTTCGGCGTACCAGAGAAAGTTGCCCGTGCGGTTTCATCTGGAGTAACCGCGCTCTGCGCAAAGTGAATTTGACCGTTTTGGGATGCCCCTTTACAAATAATTTGTTTTCTGCTATCTTGACGTTGATCGTTGTAAGAGTTCTCGAGCGGAGTTTGGCTATCTAAACAGCCGGGCGAGACATAGGTCGTCTTACTACGCTAATTAAGATACTAAACTTTACACGAGAATGGCTAAGAGATTGTTTGTTGGTGGCCTTCCGTACAGCACCACTGAGGACGAGTTGAAAGACGCGTTTTCAGCATCAGGCACGGTTGCGTCCGCGACAATCATCACGGATCGTATGACCGGCCGCTCCAAGGGTTTTGGCTTCGTAGAAATGTCTTCGGACGAAGAAGCTGACGCCGCAGTTGCCGCGATGAACGGCAAGGAGATTGGTGGACGTACGATTACCGTCAACGAAGCGCGTCCCATGGGGAACCGAAACTAATAAATTTCTTTCACTAGAAATTACACAAACCCCGGCCTCGGCCGGGGTTTGTTGTTGTCTACAAATTTCTTCACAGGCTGTGGTATAGTATTTTTATGTTTTTAACGGTGCATGCATCAGTTGGTGCTGTTTTTGGTGATGCGCTTGGCGATTCTCGTATCGCTTTTGGCGCTGGCTTTGCGTCGCATTTTTTAGTAGACGCCATACCACACGGCGATGAACGCATTGGTCGACAATTTGTTACCGGAAATCATAAAATGCTTCTCGCCCTCTTACTGTTTATTGATGTAACCGTCGCCTTTTTACTGCTTACACTGTTTTGGATGTATGGATTTATTCAAAACCCAGTTGCCGCCTACAGTGGTGCCCTTGGCGCGGTACTGCCAGACATTCTAAGCGGACTAACCGCGGTAAGCAAAGAGAGATTATGGCCGGCGTTTACTCGCTTCCACAATGCGGCGCACCAATTTTTTAAACAAGAGTTTACCCCGCTGTCGGGTTATGTCATTCAAACAGCCACCTTTGCAGCCGTTTGGTTAACGCGTATTCACTAGCGGCGGAAACGAAGCGCTGAGCGAGCCAGCTTGTCCTGACCCTTGGGTCCAATAAGTGCGAGGCTGAGGTTTTGATTGGTAAACAATTCGTTTGCTAGTGACTGCAGTTCTGCCGCGGTGACGCGGTTAATTTTTTTAAGGAAGCTGTCAATTGGTTCTGCCTTCTTGTACAAAAGCGCCTGATTGCCGACAAACGCCGCAACCGAGCTTGAAGACTCCAATCCAATGACTGTTTTGCCTTTAATGTAATCTTTTGCCTTAGTGAGTTCTTGTAAACTGACGAGCTCACGCTTTAAAATTTCGTATTCGTTCATAATAATGCTGACCGCTTCGGCAAGCTTGTCGTTTGGTACGCCAGCGTTGGTTGCTAGGTAGCCCGTATCGGTGTAGTGCTGGACACCGGTCGAAACGTAGTAGGCGAGTCCTTTTTCTTCACGAAGTGAGGTAAACAGTCGCGAGCTCATATTGCCCCCCAGAATGGTTGCTAGTAGAGCTGCAGCGTACCGTCGTTTGTCGTAGGCATTAACTGAACGTACGCCAAGCATAAGGTGTGATTGGTCGGTAGCTTTGGTGTGAAGCTTTATTGCCGGTTTTAGCTGCTTTTCACGAACAGCAGGCTTGTCTGGTGCGGCGCCGCGTTTAAGTCCAGCAAAGGAGCGTTCGATGAGGCGTTGTGTTTTGGCGGCCGCTAAGTTACCAGCCACTACGATAGTAGTAGCGCTGCCGACGTAGCGTCGATTAAGGTAGTGCAAGAGATTGCGGCGGGTAACGCCAGCAACGGTCGCTTTGGTGCCGCCAATGTCCCAGCCCGCCGGCTGGTCGCCGTAGAGTAACGCCTCAAAGACGTCCTCAATGTAAGAAGTTGGGGTGTCGTAGTACATGGAAAGTTCCTGCTGAATGACACCTTTCTCGCGTTCTAGTTCTGGCGTTTGAAAGGTAGAGTGAAGCAGCATGTCGGCAACCCAGTCAACCGCAAGACCAAGGTGCTTGGCGTCTACCTTTGCGTAGTAGCCGGTGCGTTCTTTATCCGTAAATGCGTTGTACTCTCCGCCAACGTTGTCCAGCACCTCGGCAACGCTACGTGGCGTTGGACGTTTTTCGGTACCTTTGAAGAACATATGCTCTAAAAAGTGGGAGAGTCCGTTAGTTCGTTTGGTTTCATATTTTGAACCAGCACGAACAAGGACAAGCACCGTTACGGTTTCAGCGCTGGGCATGGGTACGACGTAGACGTTGACGCCGTTTTTTAGTTTGGTTGCTTTATACATTGAAGCGTTCTTTAAGGTAAGGTAAGAGTTCGGAAATAGGGACACGATCTTGCTGCATAGTGTCGCGGTTGCGCACAGTAACCTGCTGGTCGTCGAGACTGTCAAAATCAACAGTCACGCAAAACGGGGTGCCAATTTCATCCTGTCGGCGGTACCGTTTTCCGATGGATTGCGTTTCGTCGTAGTCGCAGACAAAGTGTGGGGCGACGGTTTTAAGGATGTCAGCGGCAAGTGTCTGTAGTGGTTCTTTTTTGGAAAGCGGGAGTACCGCCACTTTAACCGGTGCGAGCCAGTAGGGGAAACGCAGTACCACCCGCTTTTCTGTTTTACCGTCTGCTGTCGGCGCTTCTTCTTCGTGGTAAGCGGAAGCAAGTACGGCAAGTACAGTACGGTCGACTCCCCACGTTGGTTCAATGACGTGAGGAACAAACTTGTCATCGGGGTTGTCGGGGCTTGTGTAGTGCATATCTTCACCGCTTGCTTGCATATGCGCCTTAAGGTCATAGTCGCCGCGGTAGGAGAGACCGTAAAGTTCTTTTCTGCCGAACGGAAAGTCGTATTCCATGTCAACGGTACGCGTTGAGTAGTGGGCGCGTTCTTTTTCGCCATGTTCACGAACGTGTACATTTTTTTCGTCTATGCCTATATCTTTTAGCCACTGCTGCATTGCCGAGAGCCATGCTTCGAACTGCGTTTGCCAGTCTTCTTCACGTACAAAATATTCTATTTCCATTTGCTCAAATTCGCGCGTGCGGAAAATAAAATTGCCTGGCGTAATTTCGTTACGGAATGCTTTACCAATTTGCGCTATGCCAAATGGGATGCGTCGTCGTGTAGTCGCCAGCACTTGCTTAAAGTTAACAAACATCGCTTGCGCGGTTTCTGGCCGAAGGTAGACGGTATTTGCTTGCGCCTCGGCGGGCCCGAGAAAGGTTTTGAGCATCAGGTTGAATACTTTTGCTTCCGCCAGCTCGTTACCTGCGGGGCTTTTTAGTTTGGCGATAGTTGCCGCGCCGCGCATTTCTTCGAAACTCATACCAGTAACATCAACACCATTTTCTTCCAGCAGGTGATCAAGTCGGAAGCGTTCATGGGTGACCTTGTCTTCGACCAACGGGTCGGTAAAGTTGGCCAGATGCCCACTGGCTTCCCAGACCTTTGGGTTCATAATGAGCGCAGCGTCAATGCCTACAATGTCCTGTCGTTCGTGGACAAAACGCTGCCACCACGCTTGCTTGATATTATTTTTTAGCTCTATCCCAAGCGGTCCGTAATCCCATGCGTTTGCTAGGCCGCCATAAATTTCTGATCCTGGAAAAATGAAGCCCCGTTGTTTCGCAAGACTGATGAGTTCGTCCATGGTGGTCATCATAGTTAAATGGAGGGAGAGCGCATAGAGCGACGCGTTTCTTTATTAAACACTTCTTTGAGAACAACGCTAGCGGCGGTCGCAACAGGGATAGCCAGAAATGCCCCAGTGAAGCCACCAATTTTCGCACCCACAAAGAAAACAGCAATGGAAAGAATGGGGGAGAGGCCGACCGCGTGCTCCATAATTTTTGGTGTCAGGACGTTGTTCTCAAAAAGCTGAATCCCGTAGTAGGCGGCAGCGATGACAACAGCAAGAGTTGGCGAAATGGCCGACGCTAGCAGGACCGATGGTAATGCTCCGAGAAGTGGCCCAAGGTAGGGGATAAATTCGGCGATGCCGGCAAAGAGGGCAAGAAGAAGCGCGTACTTCATACCAAGAATGGTAAGTACGACGTAGACCAGAAGACCTACCAATCCCATAATGATAAGCTGCGCTCGAAGCCAGCGACCAATTTTGTCTTGTAGGCGCAAGTAGAGGTCGGCAAGGTAGCGCTGGTAGGCAGAGGGGAAAATAGCGACCGTACGGTTAATGGCACCTTCATCAACGACCAGATAGAAGGTCATAACGAGCACCATAAAGAACGAGAAGATGCCACCAAAGATACCAATGAGCGTTGTTACTACCCCTTGCGTTGCGGAGGTAAGCGCGCTAGAGAGCTGTTGAAGCGCTTGCTCTGGCGCAAAGGTATCGACACCAGGCGCCACGGTTGTTACCCATACCATAAAGTGGCTGTAGAGATCGGGAAACGATTGGGCGAGCGTCCCGACCTCTTCAGCAACCGGTGGTACGATAAGAATAATGGCGGAGCTTAAAACCGCAAACAAGATGGCGTAGATGCCGAGCATGCTGATTGGGCGTGGCAGATGATGCTTCTGCAACCTATCAACCAGTGGTCGAACTGCAGCCGCTAAGAAGACGGCGGCCAGCATTAGCAGTAAAATATCCGCTGTTACATAGACTAGCCACAGGATGAGCACTGCTCCCGCTGTTTTAAAAATGGCGGAAGTCGAAATGGTAATAGATGGGTTTTGGTCAGTCGTTGTTGCCATAGAAGTTAGGCATTCGTGAGTAGGCTTAGTATACTGGAAAGTAGTACAAATCTCAAAGCATTATCTGGCTACACCAAAGCGAAAAACGATAGAGAACCGTCAGGCGCGCCACCGTTATGCCATTTTGGAAACGTGGGAGGCGGGTATTGCGTTGTCGGGGTCTGAGGTTAAATCGATAAAGACCGGTCAGGGTGACCTGAAGGGGGCATACGTTCGTGTCCGTGCCGGTACGGCGCCCACAAGGCGACGTCAGCTTGTTGCCGAGCTCTTGAACATGTACATTCCGCCGTACCTTAAGGCAGGACCGCAGCCGAACTATGAGCCACGACGGACAAGACGGCTTTTGTTGCATCGGCGGGAGATGGGCAAATTACTTGGTTTACTGGAGACAAAAGGCTTGACACTAGTGCCCCTATCTGTGTATACTCGCAACCACCTTATCAAGGTCACTATTGGACTTGGAAAAGGGAAGACTGCGGTCGATAAACGCGAAACAATAAAGCAGCGAGATATCGATCGCAACGTCCGGCAGCGTATGCTGCGCAGCGTCCGCTAACCGTGGGGATGCAATGGTTTCGACGGAAAGTTCCTTCCGAAAAAACAGGTAGAGCGTGAGACAGCTCTCTAATCTCTCTCAAACACATATCTGCCACATCATTGGCACGCAAGGTTCAGAACGCTTTTGCGTCTCTGAGTTTTGCTCCTGCTCTCGCCTAATATAGCCGAGAGCCATCCCTGCTCTTTCGTCGAGTGAGAGCGATCGGGGTGTTATATTACTCGGCGCTCCTCATCGTGCGGTTCCAACGTGGTGAGTGAGTACTACCGGAACACAGCTCGTCGCGTCGTCGCCGGACTTCGACGGGTGAAGACTGATCGGCGACTAAACCTGTAGTTTTTTTCGGTTTCCCCTTTCCAGACAGGGGTTCAATTCCCCTCATCTCCACCATTTGATAGACTCATAATTAGTTTAATTATATATCTATCAAATGTCCTGAACGGAAAGGTTTCTCTAGTGAAGCTTTGAAGCTGAAGGAAAACCATTCGTTTTTGAGTCACTAGTAATGTGGCAATGCCCCATCGGATGGGGCGATTTATTACCGTAAGTTTTTTGCCCGTGCGTAGAACCTATCGTCCGAGAGTCATCAAACCTACCGCTCCTGCCTACCGCGTTAATCGACAGATTACGGTGCCGGAGGTGCGGCTGATTGACGAAAATGACGACAATATCGGGGTCATTGCGACTGCGGAGGCCATCACGAAAGCAGAGCAAGCGGGTTTGGATCTCGTAGAGGTTTCGCCACTTGCCAAACCGCCAGTTGCCAAAATTATCGATTTCAGTCAGTTTAAGTACCAGCGTGACAAAGAGGTACAGAAAGCGAAGGCCAAGCAGAAGAAACAGGAAATTAAGGGCGTTAGACTTTCTACCCGCATTGGCACGCACGATCGAGCACTGAGATTATTGCAAGCCGGTAAGTTTCTTGACGAGGGACACAAGCTGAAAGTAGAGTTGCAGCTGAAAGGTCGCGAACACCAACATAAAGACTTAGCAGCTGAAGTCATCGAACAATTTTTGGTCGAATTGCGAAAACGGTATAAGATAACCGTCGAGCAACCCTTACAAAAGCAGGGCGGTCGTCTTTCTCTCGTTTGCTACTCTGGTGGTAAAATTGAGGAGCCGAAAGCCGAGGAAGAAGTGTAACCATTACTTATGAAACTGAAAACGAGAAAAAGTTTAGCCAAGCGGGTACACGTGACCGGCGGTAAGACCCAATCCCGATGGGGGAGCGGTGGTAAGTTGCTGCGAAAGCATGCCGGACAGTCACACTTTAACGCCCGTGAAGAAAGCAACGTGACACAGAAGAAGCGTCGAAGCGGAACGGTACACAAGACGATTAGCAAAAATGTGCGGCAGTTGTTGCCGTATTCGTAATTGATACTTTATGCCACGAGTTAAACGAGGCGTTACTCACGTCAAGCGCCGTCGCAACATTTTAAAAGCGGTTAAAGGATACAAGTGGACGCGTAAAACACGTATTAAGCTTGCCAAGACCGCTATCAACAAGGCAGGTCAGCATGCTTTCCGTGACCGTGCCAAGAAGAAGGGGGACTTTCGTCGGCTCTGGCAGACAAGGTTGAACGCTGCCGTCCGTCCGTATGGCATTACTTACTCTCGTTTCATTGACGCTCTAAAAAAAGCGAACATTGAAATTGATCGCAAAGTGCTCTCCGCGCTTGCCGCCGAACATCCCAAGGTCTTTACTGCGGTAATGCGAGAAGTGTTGCCAAAGAAGAAAGAGAAGAAACAGTAGGTTGTCGCGAGGTTGCGGGGCTGGCGAGCAGTTTAGCTACGCTAGCTTTGTCCTATGGTCCGTGAGGCCCAGCACCGTTAATCTAACAATAGGGAGTACGATCAAGGTTATCTTGTTTTGCGTTATCGGTTCTTTTTTATAGGTAGTGTTGTTTGTCGTCTCCAGCGTGGACCCGTGGTGTAGCTGGTTAACACGTCTCCCTGTCACGGAGAAGATCGCCGGTTCGAGTCCGGTCGGGTCCGCGGTGTAGACGACACAGCGAAAGGTGTTTTTCGTTTAGTAAGGTATTTTTATATTCAAAAACAGTGCACGCCCTAAAGCGTGCACTGTTAGTTTTTGTAGCTAGTCTTCTGGGTGAATAAGGTAGGTATCTTTCCGCTGCGCCTCGTCCTCAGACAGGATGAGGTAGGCCGAGAGGAACACGGCGGTGTAGAAGATGCGAAAAACAATGAGTGGCCAGTCGATAATGATTTTTTCTTGATCAAACACGCCCAGAATGACGTACCCAATGAGACTCGTCGCGTAAAAAGTTTCGTAGGGAATACCGACCTTGCCGTTATGCTTCCAAACGAAAAACGTTTTCAGCGCATAATAACAAAGCAGTAGTAGTGCGATGCCCGCCATGATGCCAAAGATGGTGAGAAACGCTGCACTTGGTTTAGGGTCAACGGTGAAGAAGGTTATGACGGCAGGGTGAAAAGCGCCCGGTAGTAAAAGTTGGCGAAGGGCAACAGCGGCAGCAATGGTGACAATGGTTGCTAAAACCGCGGCCGCAATTTTGTTTTTAAAAAGTTGAAACCCAAGGTAGCTGTAGAGCGCGATACCAGAGCCAAAGACGGAAGATTCTAAAATAAATTCGTTTACGTGGTGAACGGTTGGGTTGAGGTAGCCGCCGACCACCATGAGGTAGCGAACAGTAACCGAGAGCCAGACGAGGCCAGTAGCGCCCCAGAACCAAGCGTAGCTGCGCATCCCGGGAGTTAGCGATTTCCATCGTCTGAGTAGAAAGAAAAGCAATGCAAACGCCGTAGCGCTTACTACGGCGGTAACGAAAGCGTTGAAGAGTATGCCAATGCGGAATGGTTCTGGATCCATACACCTTAGCATAGCTTGTTTTGAGGTAACGAAAAAGGGCGAGAGACAGGGAGACATACGTGGTGTGTATGGTCCTGCTCTCGCCCTTTTCTTCTTCACGGAACCCGCCCTCCTTGGAGGGCCCCGATGGCTGTCAGTGCGGCGGAGCATGTTAGCCCCGCCGGGTTACGTTGAGCCACGTGCCGTCGGTGACGGCAACGTAGCAGTAGACGTTCGTATAGTCCGGCAGCAGGTGGCGACCACCTCCGGTCACGACCGGTTCGGTCAGGGTCGTTACCCGCGGCGTCGGTGACGAGCACGGTGCCCGTTTTTTCAACGTGGGTGTGGCCACGAAGCACCGTTCGTCGCCGGACTTCAGGACTTCGTTGACCTCCCAGGAGATCAACTTGCCTGGATCTTGAGGGGCGGCGCCGTCATCGTGGCCGGTGACGCAGTGGGCATTGCACCAGCGTTTGCCGCCGCCAGAACAGGCGGCAGCGTCGTCGTTGTTGTGATCGGTGCTTCCGTCATCACATCCTCAGCCTTGAGCAAAAAATGCTCTGTCTCGCCAGGCGAGGTTTCACTCTCCATCCAGACCGCCGTGAAGACGATCGGATGTTCTGCCGTAGGCTGCAGGACAGTGGCGTCTGTGCTGATCACGCGGTTGACCTTTGTGCCCGCGGCGAGCCTCTTGACGACGGACGTGCCATCGTCCTGGTAGAGGCGCTTTACTGTGCCGTCGGTGTTGAAGACCGGTGTCTCCTTCTTGACGAGCAACGGACTGTCGAACTCCTGTTCGTTCGCTTGATGTTGTACGGCATTTACCGCCTTGCCGAACAAGGCGCTACCTCAAGCTACATATGAATTCATCAGGCGAACACTACGCGATTGGATGCTTGCCGCACCATTTCGTTCCGCTTGCTTCGCCCAATCAGTCATGAGTGGCCAGGAAAAGCAAACGATGAACAGGGAGGCGCTGACAAGCATGAGCCGCAACGGGCGCCTCGTCGCAATCCACCACCAGGCCCCGAGGTGGGCCCCCATCAGGGCGATGAGGAGTAGCCCAGTCTGCAGTCCGGCCAGTGCTGGTTGGGTATGCCCTGAAGCATCAGGGCAGCTGCCGTTAGGCACTGCCCCAGGAAGTACCTGAGGTAGCTTGGCTGGACGTCATACCCCCAGAGCATCCAGCCGCATCAGGATCATCAGAAAAAACCCGACGCCCAGACATACCAAGCTGGTAACGTCGTTTCATATCCTCTTCCACCGCAGCCACGTTATCGCAGCTGCCACAATCACCATGACCGCCCACGTGAACGGTGCCAGTAGTGCAAAACTTACCCAAGTCATAGAACTGACGATAGCATGGTGAGAAAAAAAGTGGTACTTTTTTGTGTGTTTAAAAAGTTGGCTTTCTGCGCAAGTTGTAGGTT
>Ga0210057_1000317_pt1 | contig 81679 bp, 80 predicted proteins | sample CryGeyCG2114_010_2_FD_183968 | JGI IMG/M metagenome (GOLD analysis project Ga0210057, IMG submission 183968) | Groundwater microbial communities from aquifer - Crystal Geyser CG10_big_fil_rev_8/21/14_0.10 (SPAdes) (version 2) | ecosystem: Environmental > Aquatic > Deep subsurface > Groundwater ... | reverse complement strand
GTAATCGCCTTCTTTATCTACTTGCTTGTTTTCGGTATTTATTTTATTGCTGCCAAACCTATCTCAAAAAGGTCTGGAAATAAGACGGTTGTTTCAGATTATATTACAGGGGTTTTAATGATTTGCTTGGCGATTGCAATTTTATTTTTCTTCAGATCGATTGTTCGATAATCATCTCATCTGCTACTCCCACCAGAACTTCGCCGGATGGGACGATTTTCGAACTGGTTGTAGGTAAATGATTTTTATAACATTTGGGCCAGAATGACTCCGGTATCTTCAACTCTAATTTTTCTGGCGAAGCTACTATCTAAAGACATTAATTTTTCCCTTAGGTTTATCCCTAGCTCTTCCAAAGGAATATCGCTTGGTCCAAAGAAATCAAACAGTTCTTTACCAACGACAATATGAGGCAGGAGATTTAAAACCATTAAAAGCTGTGCTTCTTCTCCAGTTAAATCACAATCCCGTCCCGAAAGGTTGACAAGACGTTGTTCATGGCAGTAAAGCTTTAAGTAGCTGCCATCAATTTCAAGAGCTTGTGAATTATTTCCGCCATGTCCTAATCTTTCTAATCGCGTTTCCATAAGTTTTATCATTTGATCTGTTACTGGGCCCTGTTGATCGCTCCTTAGATATCGAATTATTAATTCTTGGACTGCAACCACACTGAGTAAATCGTCAACAGCCTCCTCATCACCTGCGTGTCTCACGCTATTGGCATCTAAATCCGGCTCATCGATAAAATCAACATCTTGGGAGCACTTTCTTCCTCTATAAATAATCCCTTTTGTTGACGACATTTCATTTTGTCTTTCTTTTGCGGCCGACAAATAATCGTGTGGAGATTTTAATATTCTGTCTACCAGTGTGTCATCACAATTGCTAATGGCATCGGCAATTTCGGCAGCAATAATACCAATCTCTTTGGCGTCAAAGTTTAAAGACAGACAGATAGCTACTAATGTTCTTTGTAATCCATATTCACCAGGTATCTGACTTGCTATTGCGCCTAGTCGTGCATGTGTTAAAACCCCCTTTCCCTTTTTACCGCCGCCCCTTTTGCTAACTTTTTTAACTAAATCCGGTGCGGCCTGCTCTATGGTTCTTAATTCTACTGCAATTGATCCTATGGGCCGACCCCATTTTTTTGCTTTATTTCTGGCCCATGTTTTCAACTCTAACGCTTCTTGTGGGGTTAGCTTCAATATTATTCCGGAGGAATCATTCATTGCTAAACCAAAAACTTGCAGGATTGACAGTCTGTCCGAGGTGATTAACGTAGCAATTCTTTCATTTTCCCAGGAAGCTACCTTAAAGGCGTTTGTCATCCATTCGGCCATACGAGCAAATTTAACACTGGATACAGAACTCGCTGCTAAAACTCTTAAATCATATAGTTCTTCATCGTTGCATCCGTAAACGACAGTACAAGCCGCCATAATTGGACGCTCCCATATTCTCTCTAATTCTTTAAGCGCGTTTGCGCGGTGATAGCCATCAATAATGTCATATACAATAATTCCTTGTTCATTAGATCTTGCTCTGACAGTCAGGGGAGAGATTTGGCCTCTTTCTCCAGACATAGATTCGGCCAGTTCCCTAACGTGTCCGGGATCTACAAGCGAACCCTCAATCACTAAGGATGACACAGGCACTTCTTCAAGCCTTTCTGTTGATATTTCCTGTTCAATTAATTGCTGGGGCAGAAGCATTTCGTCAGTCGGCGTTGCCGACAGAGCTTCTCTGGTCATCTATTTTAAAAGTTGTTTTATCTTTAAATTCAAAAGTTGAAAATATCATAATATAAAAGCAAAATATAGGCAAATATCAAGTTTCAAAAATGGTTATGGATATTTGTAAGCTTAAAAACATTTCCTGTTTCTGGCTCCGGCAGGAGGACACATATAGCTGTTTTTTTGCCCGCCTATAAAAGTTATTCGCCGTAATAGACGCGCCTAAACCTCTCAATTTAATTGAGCTTTCTTGTTAAGGCTTGCATTAACCACGAATTCATCTCTGAAGTCTAGCCAATCTTTTTTTGTACTAGTTTAAATTCTCTTAGGCTAGTTTTACGTTTTTTGCACTTGGTCCTTTGTCGCCTTGCTCAACGTCAAACTCAACACTTGCTCCCGGTTGAAGTTCTTCAAAAGTAACACCGCTCAAGTCTGAAGAGTGAAAAAATATATCTTTTTCTTGTCCTTCAGCAGAAATAAAACCAAATCCTTTGTCTATTTTTGTTTTAATTGTTCCGTTCATAATATCCTCCTTTCGTAATGTAATTATACTACTTTAAGCAACAAATTCCGAATCACAATGAAAAACACCCAAAAATACAAGCATAAATATAATTAAAAAATGTGTATAAAAAAACAAATTTCTCCCTGTATTAGACTCGAGCCAAAACCAATAATCCAATTATATCCCGTCCTTCCAATTTTTCCCAGTCTTTTCATGATAAAATTAAAAAATGACCGAAAGATACACTGGTCCTCAATGCCACGACTGCTGTGACTTTGTCGGGGTTGCCCTACCCTCAGGCAGAGTTACTATCGGATCTTGTTATGATGAAGAGCGTCTTTTTTGTGGCGAAAGGCCTGTTCCTGAATGGTGCAAATATTATGTCTCTGCTACTTCCCTTAAAAAACTACTGCGCGTGATAGAATCTAATAATGGATCAGATCAACCTCAACCCTGAGCAAAAAAAAGCTGTCACTCATTCCGGCTCTCCTCTTTTAATCATTGCTGGTGCCGGAACAGGAAAAACCACTGTTGTCACTGAAAGAGTAAAATGGTTAATTTCTGATAAAGGCTTGATCCCTTCCCAGATATTAGCACTTACTTTTACAGAAAAGGCGGCCGCGGAAATGGAAGAAAGAATTGATGTTTCCCTGCCCCTTGGTTACAGCCAACTCTGGGTATCTACTTTCCATTCTTTTTGTGACCGAATTCTAAGAAACGAAGCCATCCATATCGGTCTAGACTCAAATTTTAAATTAATGACTGAAGCAGAATCAATCCTTTTTTTAAGAAATAAAATTTTTAAAATTAAGCTTGACTACTTCCGTCCTGCCAGCAACCCTAATAAATTTTTAAAAGAATTGGTAGGTCATTTTTCTCGTCTGCAGGACGAGGATGTTTCTTACTATCAGTATCTTGAATTTGCTGAAAAAATTTTTAAACAAGCTGACAGCGAGGAAGAAAAACTGGAAGCGGATAAAACTTTAGAGTTAGCCAACGCTTTCCACTCTTACCAGAAACTTAAAGATGGGGCCGGGGTGATGGACTTTGCCGACCTTATTGGAAATACTCTTAAACTTTTCCGGGATAGACCTAATGTTCTTAAACATTACCAGAGCCAGTTTAAGCACATTTTGGTTGACGAGTACCAGGACACCAACATTGCCCAAAACGAGCTGGTAAGACTGCTTGAGGGAGGCAGAGGGGTGATTACTGTGGTCGGTGATGACAACCAGTCGATATACAAATGGAGAGGAGCGGCTGTATCAAACATTATTAGTTTCATGGAGACCTACAAAAACGCCAAAACGATTGTACTTACCGCCAACTACCGCTCTACCCAGACCATTCTTGACCAGACATACAAGCTGATAAAAGCAAACGACCCGGACACCTTAGAAGCGAAACTAAAAATTCCCAAAAAACTTACTAGTGCAAGAAAGGTAATTGGCCAGCCGATAGGGTTTAGTCTGTCTGAAAATGTTGACTCGGAAGCAGACTGGGTAGCTCAAAAAATTGAGAAACTAAAAAATAAGTATGAGTATAAAGACTTTGCCGTTCTGGTCAGAGCCAACAACCACTCGGAACCGTTTGCAGGGTCCTTTTCCAGACTGGGAATCCCTTTTCAGTTTTTAGGCCCAGGGCAACTGTTTAAACAGCCAGAGGTAAAAGATTTAATTTCGTATTTAACCATTATTAATGACCCTTTATGCGACCCAGCCATTTTTAGAGTTTTTTCCATGGATGTTTTTTCTCTTTCTGCCCGGGACCTGGCAATAATAAAAAGCTTTGCCAAAAAATACAATCTTTCTCTTTTTGAGTCTTTGGAGAAAGTTGCCAAAGACAAAAAAAGCAAAAAAAGACCACTGCCAAAGATAAACAAAAAATCAAAGGAGATAATAAAAAATTTAATTGAAATGATTCACCGCCACCTTGGCCTGGTCAATAAAGAAACCGGCGGGCAGATTCTCTACTATTTCCTACAGGACTCACAAATTTTAAAAAATTATTTAGATCCCAAGACCGATAAAGATCAAAAAACCGCCTTAAACATTGCCAAATTTTTTGATAAGGTGAAATCTTTTGAGAGCCAGGCCGATCAAAGCAGTGTTCCTGATCTTCTTGACTGGGTAACTTTGAGAATGGAGATGGGAGAAAGCCCGTTGGCTTCGGAGACCGACTGGTCGGAAAATAATGCCGTTAATATTTTGACCGTTCACTCGGCAAAAGGATTGGAGTTTCCGGTCGTATTTCTTGTTAACCTGGTTAATCAAAGATTTCCTACTAATAGAAGAAGTGAGGTTATTCCTGTTCCCCAGCCTTTGATAAAAGAGATCTTGCCTCAGGGCGATCCTCATGAACAGGAAGAAAGAAGACTCTTTTATGTTGGTGCTACCCGGGCCAAAGATTATCTATTTTTAACAGCGGCAAAGTTCTACGGAGAAGGAAAAATGCAAAAAAAGGTCTCCCCTTTTGTTGGCGAAATTTTACCCGAAGGCGAACTGGAAAATATTCTTTCTTCTGACAAACAGAAAAAGACCAAGCCTCAGCTTTCCCTGATCGACTGGGATAAAAGCGAAGAAAAACCGGTTCCGGCAAAACCGGGCAAAGCGGTCAACTATCTTTCCTACTCCCGATATGACTCTTTTAATATCTGCCCTCGCCAGTATAAATTTAAATATGTTTTAAGTATTCCTACTCCTCCTTCCTCATCCCAAACCTTCGGAGACACGATTCACAAAACCCTGAAAAATTTTTACCAACTCCAGCTGATAGAAAAAGAAAAACTGCCCTTAAAAGTACTGCTTGAACTGCTTTCAAAAAACTGGTCCAGTATTGGCTTTTCCAGTAAAGAAGAAGAGCGAGCCAACATTAAAAGAGCAAGAAAAACTCTTACCAGTTACTACAAAAACGGCTTTAATTATGGCAAAATCGGCCAGATTGTTGCTTTGGAGCAACCATTTTCTTTTAAAGTCAGCCCAAACCTAAAGATAGGTGGAGTAATTGACCGGATTGATAATATTGATGAAAATAAAATTGAAATTATTGATTATAAAACAGCGGAAAAAACTCCCACTCAAAAAGACATTGATGGTAATGAACAGTTAACCACTTATGCTCTGGCAGCAAGCAAAATAAAAGAGCTTGGGCAGGGAAAACCGGTAGAAAACATTGTTCTTTCTCTTTATTATCTAGAATCAGGGGTAAAAATATCCAGCACCAGAACCGAAGCCCAACTGGAAAAAACAAAACAGAAGTTAATCGACACAGCAAAAGAACTGGAAAAAACAAAATTCCCCCCAAAACCAAACAGGCCCTTCCCCTGCGACTACTGCGAGCTTAATCTTCTTTGCGATGCTTGGAGATAACCAATCAATAAAGAATTGTATTCTTCTCCCGTAGCTACGTCCCTTGTACTCAAAATCACCCTCATTTCACCTAAAACTGCTCTGCTAATCCAACATCAAGTATATCTGCATCTAGGCCTCGCCAATTTTTTGAACCACAAATATCTGTCCTAAAAAATTCAAACGGCTTATTTTCTTCGTCGCAGCTTATCAAAACTAACGTAAGCAAACATGGACCATCACCCAAATATTTCTCTATCAGCCAAAAGGGAAGCTTTTCGCCATTCCCCACCGGTAAAAGAACTGGTTGAGTACAACTAACATATCTTTCTCCCTGTCTTCATGCTATTCCATCAATACTTTTACCATATTCGGTTGAAATTTCCTTTGCTTTGTCGTAAAAGCCTCGACTCGCTTCTGAAAGGGCGGCCCGTCTCCTTTCGGCTTCTTTCTGTACCCTTGTGTCAGCAGAAACCTGGGCAAGCGCTCTTGTTAAATCAAATTCTAGTTTTTCGAACCCTATAAGAACTATTATATTGATAGATGCGCTATAAATCAATAATAAAAATGGCTATCTTTTAACTAAATACCAATTTTTTTCCTTACTCTTAACAAACTCCAGCGGGCTTTGTCAGCTAGATTATATAGCTTGTATAAAGGCTCATTTACCACCAGATCCCAACTGCCAGCGTATTCAACTAAATCTCCCCCGTAACCAAGTTTAAATTTATGAAACCCATACCAAGGGTGAGTTGGATCGGCATCGGGAGCCAGTCCTCCCCACATGTCAAAAGTTTTTAGGCCTTTTTCTTTACCAAATTTAATTGCCTGCCAGCAGATTAAATTTGAGGCCATAACATTTCTCATTTTTGAAGAAGAGGCTCCGTAGGGGTAGTAAAGCCAGTCTTTAAAAGTAAAAAGCATCCAAGCGCTTAAGACCTCATCTTTAAGTTTAGCCAGCAGCAAATGGCCAATTTCCGGTTCTAAAATGGACCACATTTTCTGAAAATAATCTTCGTTGTGCATATAGAAACCTTGCCTTTTGACCGTTTCCGAAAACAGCAATGATAAAAACATCGCCAAACTTTGTTTGGAATTATTAACCTCTACTTTAACTCCCTTTTTGGCAGCCAAACGAATATTGTAGCGGGTTTTAGGATGCATGTTAGCCAGAAGTGCTTCTTCTGTTTGGGTAAGATCAAGATGAAAAGTATACTGATCAAAAAGCTGTTTTTGCGCCGGAACCAAGCCTAACTTTTGATAGTCAACTTTATTTACCTCAGTTCTTTCTCCTACATTTCCATTTTTGTTTGGCCAGCGGTATTTTATCTGATTAGGTTCAAGCTTAATAAAAATGGCGTTGTTTTCTCTGGCCAGATCAGCAAGTGAATCAACCATTTCTTTTGTCGGCACCGGCCCTTTAGGCAGATAACCGACCGAGTACGAAGTTTTCGGTATGGTGTGAAAAAAAACCTGCCAACCGGTCTTTAGTCGACCGGCCTCAAACATTCCTATTCTTTCAACCTTTCTTCCCAGCTTTTCTCTAAACTCTCCCCAAGCCCAAGACTGAAGCGGATGATCAACCAGCGCAGAGTAACTTTTCTCATCTTTCTCGTCAAGCTTTCTTATTATCATAACTAATTCTACCACCCAAAATCGTCGTCATCATTGTCCTTATAATCATCCTCCTGCCAGCCTTCAACCGAAAGCAGATCTTTTGGCAGATCGGCCAAAAAACGAGAAGGATCGTTGTATTGGGTTTTGCCAAAATACAATCTTTTTGCCGCTAGAGTCAAAAAAAGCCGCGTCTTTGCCCTGGTCATTCCTACATAGCAAAGCCTTCTTTCTTCTTCCAATTTTTCCGTCTCATCAAGATTTTGCGAGTGAGGAAGCAGGCCCTCCTCCATACCCACTAGAAAAACGGTTTCAAACTCAAGCCCCTTGCTGGCATGAAGAGTCATTAGCTTTACTGCTTGGTTTTTCCAATTGTCTTTTTCCTTTTCCTGAGCGTAATACTCCTGCTGAACCAAAGTAACGTTTTCCAGAAAATCACCAAGGTTGGAAAATCTTTTCGCTACCGAAGCCAACTCTTTTACGTTTTCTAACCTTCTGGCATCAGCCTCATCCTGAGGATCAAACTTTTCCAAGTAACCGCTTTTTATGGTAATTGATTCCATTAATTTTTTACTATCCAGCTTTTTGTTTTTCGGGTCGTTAATAAACTCTCTTACTCTGGCCATTCTTCTTTTGCCCATATTTCTTTCAATTCTCTGCCAGGAAACCCAGTCTTCTTGATTGTAAAAAACACGGAGTAAAGATAAAACATCTTTTACCTCGGCCCGGTCATAAAACTTTGTTCCACCAATTAGAATGTAGGGAATTGATCTTCTAATAAACACCTCTTCAAATGTTCTTGACTGGGCATTGGTCCGATAAAGAATAGCAATCTGGGTCGGATCAGCCCCGTTAAAATCAATCAAGGACTTAATTTTTCCAGCAACAAATTCTGCCTCGTCTGTCTCATCCCCAGAACGATACAAAACAACCTTGCCTCCTTTACTTCCGAAAGAAACCAGTTTCAAAATCGGATGCCGTTCATTTTTTGAAATTACCTGATTGGCCGCATCCAGAATGTTTTGCGTGGACCGGTAATTGATTTCTAGGTTAATCTTGGTCAGATTTGGGTAGTCATTTTCCAAACTAAGCAGGTTACGATAGTCGGCCCCGCGCCAACTGTAAATCGCCTGAGCCGCATCCCCCACCGCAGTAAGATTTTTGTGTTTGTCAGCCAGCAATTTTGTAAGCAGATACTGTGATCTGTTGGTGTCTTGATACTCGTCAACCAAAACATGTTTGTACCGATTTTGGTACTTTTCTAAAACACTCGTATTTTTAAAAAGCTCGACCGTTTTAAATAGAAGATCATTAAAATCCAGGGCTTGCGTCTTTGCCAACCTTTTCTCATACTGGGCATACACTCTAGCAATTGTTTCTGCCCAACTTCCCGAACTGCTATCAGAAAATGTACTGGCAGGGATTAAGTTATTTTTGGCGTCTTCGATAACCGCCTTGATCATTGGCGGCTTGAATCTTGACTCATCTAAATCCAGATCTTTAATAATGTCTTTAATAAGCGCCTGCTGATCTCCCTCATCATAAATGACAAATGTCGGTTCTATACCAATCTCTCTGCCACTGGACCTTAAAACCCCACAGCAAAAAGAATGAAAAGTGCCCGCAAACAGAGAGCTTTTTTTTACTTTTCGACCAAGACTAGTTAGCAGGTCAAACAATCTGTCCTTCATTTCTCCAGCTGCCTTATTGGTAAAAGTAAGTAGTAAAAGTTGCTGTGGATCTACCTCTCCGGTTGCCACCAGCCAGGCGGCCCGACGAGTTAAAACTCTAGTTTTTCCACTACCGGCACCGGCCAAAACCAGAAGCGGACTGCCACTGTGCATTACCGCCTTTTTCTGAGCAGGGTTTAACCCCTTAAGAAGATTATCCATTATAAAAAAACTTATTTAAGTTTATAAAGACTCGTTCCCGCTGAAGAAAAAATCTCCTCCCCCCAGCTTTTAATCCTTTCCTCGTTTAAATTTGGATATTTTTCTTTCTCTAAACTGCCAACAAGAATATATGAAACATTATATTTTTTAAGCAAAGCCGAAGCCGCAGAATCACTTTCCCCCTGATAGACAGACTCTACTTCGGCTGCTCTGGCTCCCGGCTGATCATAGCCGCCGCGCCACAACCACTCGTGCACCAACCAACCCTCAACTGTCGGCAGACCAGTAAACGCCGAAACCCTATTGTATAAAGTATAACTATCGCCCACCGCCTCGAGCAGTACCGACTGGCCGGTAATATTTTTCCTTATCCATAAAACCGCCTGATAGTCAGATGGGTACTGTTTTTTTAGAAAGTCCAAACCGGCAGATAAGCCTTTGTAGTCTTTTTTCTGCAACCTACCATAGTACCCTTTTATGGCATAAAATGGATAAGCCATCTGAGCCATAAAACCGGATAAAAACAAAAGCAGAAAAGGAAGATAGAGCAGTCTCTTTCTGGCTTTAAGCTCACTACTTAACCGCCAAAAAATGTATCCGGAACTTATCCCATAAATAATAAATGACTGATAAACCAGCTTAAACATCGTGTTGGCTCGGTGATATTCGGGAATATAGATGTCTTTAACATAAACAATTTCCGGAACAATAATTAAAACAGTCGCCCACAGAGTAGCGGCCAAAATAAAAAAATCTGATGGCACTAGTTTTTCCTTCTTTGTTTTTGCCACAAAGACCCAAAAACAAACGGCAACAAACCAGAAAAAACCCCACAAAACTATAAGCTGCCACCAGAGCGAGTTGGCTCTGACAAAACCAATCCCCTCAGTCATCGGATTAAAGTTAAGAGCAAATGGCAAAAAAGTAATAATCGCGGACGAGAGAGTAATCAGACCAAAAAAAGCCTCCTTTTTGACAATTGCGAAAAGTGACCTGATGGTAATTTTCCGGTTGGCTGTCAGCAGGGAGAAAAATAAGACCGCCGCAAAAAACACTCCATAAATAGGCAGATCCCAGGAGTTGGTCATATAAAAGATTCCCAGTAAAAAACCCAAAAAGGCCAAAAGGCCGATTATCGGCAATGTTGTCCTTCTTTTTTTGTCAGCAAAAAACTGATTTGTGAATACCACCAGAACCGCCATAAAAAGCAAAACCATAGGAATGTTGTTCATATGGCCATGAAGATCGGCAACTACAAAAGAATAGGAAGGAAACTCATGAATGGTTTTATCATTGGGATTGTTGGGATTATAGCCAATAAAACGGGTTGAGTCCGGGTACCAGTAACTGCCTTTTTTTGCCAGACCGTAAATGGCCGAATGAAGATTGCCTCCCAGAGAAACCAGCAAGGCCGACATCAAACCAAGAATCAACGCTTTTTTTACAAAATCCCTATTGATTCTTTTCTTACATGAAATAATCAAATTGGAAACAAAAGAAAAACTACCGGTAAAAACCAGACCAAATATGGTGGCAATCATTAAATTGTAGGTGACAACAGAGCTTAACCCGGAAAGCTTCGTCAGTACCGCCGTTTGGAAATGGCCAAAATAGTAGTAGTTTATCGACTCGCCAGCAAACCACATATCAGCGGGAGGGAAAAACTTGGAGCGCAGTATCGAATTAACAAAGCCAAAATCCATAAACTTTTCCAGTCCTTCAATCCTTGGCTCAAATCCCCTGATAAACGCCCAAAAACTCAGTGTCAAAAAAAACAACCCCTCCTCAAGAGCAATCAACTTCCGGCTTTTTTTCAACGTATACAAAACCTCTTTTTTATCTTTAGACCGATAAATCCACAAAAAAGCGGCCAAGAAAAAAATCACTACCATCAGAATTGTTTCTCGGTAAAATGGTAAGGCTTTAACTGCACCCAAAACAAAAACAAGATAGGAAACCAGTGTTATTGAACCAATCTTGGCAAATATCCAGCCTTTGTCCCAAAAACTTTTAAAGATAAAAAGAGTGGGAAGAAAAAACACTGCCGTCAGCAGTAGAAGAACCAACCACCAGTAAAAAATTGTATAAAAATCTGCAAGCATGTTTTTTTATTCTAGACTAACAAGCCCACTAATCCAAGAGCTTTTTGCCAGTCAATTTTGAAAAAAGAAAAACTGTTACCACTCCAATGGCAAATCCACCTAATATATCAATCGGATAGTGAAGCTTGAAAACTACCCGACCAACACTAACCAGCAAAACAGCCGGCAGACCAATCCAAAAAAGCTTTCTGTTCTCTCGCCATAAAAAAAACATTACTATCACCGACCGAAAAGCATGGCCAGAAGGAAAACTTCCCTGAGAGTAGCTGCCAATCCACTGAGGAGGGATTGTCCCCTCATTTATAAACGGCCTGTCCCAGGGAGAGAATGTTTTTAAAAGAGTATGTAAAATCTCGGAAAAAACCAGTAGTAACCAAAAAGAAGAAAAACTTTTAAATCTTTTTTTAATCAAAAAAAACAAACTTAAACCGAAAAATAAAATCCACAAAAACCAGTGAGAGAAGAAAAACATTAAAAGGCTTTCTGAAGGGTGGGCCGGTTGCCAAAAAAGCAAATTATTAATCATCTTTACCCTCCCGCTTGAACCTGCCCAAAACATAGAAAAAAGCAACCAGACCTATCCCCACCCCCCACCACAGCGTTAACAACCGAAGCAGTATCGTTACTGCCGCCGCCTGAGGAGGATTTAAAGAAAGCAGTAAAACCAGCAGTCCAACAAAACCACCCTCGGCAACACCGATCCCTCCTGGAATAAGAGAAACAAAACCCAGAATGCTGACAAAACAAAAGATAAACACCGCCTGAGAAAGCAGAGCAAACGAAAATTGCAGACCGGCAACATTAGAAATTATTAAAGAAAAACCAACCGCCTCAGAAAACCAGGCAGTTGCCGCCAGCATACTGGCTCCGGCCAAACTTTTCCAGCCAACCAGATTGAGTAAAACCCCTCTAAAATCAATTAATCGTTTATTAAACTTGGCAAAAAAGGGCCTTTTGCCAGATGTCCTGTTAATTACTCGAGAGACCAACCGCCAAGCAAAGTCGCTGTAAACAACGAAGATAAAAACACCACAGGAAATTATTGCAAACAAAATCGCCAGCCAACCAAACCTGTAGGCAGAAAAGCCAAAAGCAAGTAAAATAAGCGCCCCTAACCCATCGGTTAGTCTTTCCGCGATCACTACCGGTATGGTTCTACTTAAATGGTCTTTGGTGATTTTCTTAAGAAAGTAAGCTTTTAAAACCTCACCTGTTTTTCCTGGAGACAAGGTTAAGGGCAAACCGGAAAGAAAAATCAGTCCACTCTCTTTTAGCTTAACCACATGTTTAAAACCAACTTTTTTTAAAAAGAAATGCCAACGCAAAAACCTTAAAAAGTAGTTTAGGCAGGTTAAAACCAAAATTGGCAGTGCTAACCACCAGTTGAAATCTAAAAGCTGGCCGAAAGTCTCCTCTACATCACCCCAAAAAGCCAAAAGCGAAGCAACAACCGCTCCTAATACAAAAGAGAAAATTATCTCTTTTTCAAATTTTTTTATCTTATCCATTAGTTTCAAAAGTCCCGACCCGTCCCGACATAAGCCGAGACGAGATCGGGATGATTTATCGTAACAGAAAAAATTTTAATATCAAAACCCATAGCGAGAAAGAAGCTTTCCCCAATTTGAATCGAGGTAACTTTTTATCCTTCGCTTGCCAACAAAGTTGTACCAATAAACATCGTGGTATATCCGGGAGGCCAGATATGACCAGGGGGTGATAAAAGTATGCAAGATAAGCTTTTCAAACCACCAGGGAAGTTTCTTGTAAATTAGCTTTTGACCACGAGAGGCAAAGGTGTCTTTCTGGCTCAAATTAAAATTAGGCAACACTCTTACTCCCTCAATAGAAATTTTTTCCGGATCATTCTCCCCAAGTCTGAGCTTCTTTCCCAGTTTTAAGTACTTCATTTCTTTCGGATTGAATCCGATTATTTTACTGGCAATCGAGTCCAGAGCCACCTCGTCGCTACTTGCCAAGACCAACCCCGCCTGCTTCCACTCCATTGCTCTAGGACCAGACCCAAAACCAACCACCGAACCATCCATTAAGCCCAAGATGTTCGGATGGAGCTCTTTTTGAATCGAAAGCAGATCAATAATCACCTCGTCAATAAACCGATGAGCCCAGTGACGCTTGGTGTTAAGCATCCCAAAATAGTTTTTGATCGACCCGGTAGTTTTGGTAAAAACATGAGTTTTTAGGGTACATAAACTAATCAGGGGCCTGCCAAAAATTATCTCCGGCAGAAAAACACCGTCAGGAAAAACCTTATCCAAAGCAACCATTTTTGCCTTCGGAGTATAGCGAGTGTACTTTTGATCGGTAAGGTAATGAATTTTTACCCCATACTTTTTGCAAACTTTCTCCCAGCAATGAACCTGAGCTCCTTTGTAAACATCGGTAACGACAGTTTTATTTTCAACAGGAATAATATCTTTGGCGGAAAAACCAAGATCCAATAGTCCCTTTATCACTCCCTCCAGCTGCCAGGGCGGAGATGAACAAGCAGGATAAAACTTAGACCAGGAAAGATTAAGTTTAATAATAACCGGCTGATGTTTAACTGAAGCAAAATATTTTTTAACAATTTCCGCGTTTGTGTCAACTACAGTTTCGGGAGTAATTTCTTTTACAACAACTTTTGATTTCATAAAAACAATTCTACCACCCTTCTTTCATTATTTTTTTTAAAATAATTACTCTCGGGTGATCATAAACGGTAAAGCTTTCATCCGCCTGCTGGTCATTTATCTGGTAACCCCAATCACCAATCCTTACTTCCGGATTAGAGCTGAACTCGGCCACCAGCTCAAAACCAAGTCTGCCAGAGAAAAGATCCTGATAATACTTGGCAGTTTTCGGATAGCAAACTTTAAACCGACTACAGTCAGCCAGTTTTGTCAGTGGTACATATAGCCTGTTGCTGGAAAGAATAATATAGTCGGCAGTTTTTAAACTGTTTTCTACTATTTGCCATTTTCCCGCCGACTGATCCGGCTCATACATCGGCAGTTCCAAAAACACATATTTCTCCGCTCCCGACAAAGGAAGCCTATCATCCCAATGTTCGGTGGCAATTGTCGATCCTGGGGCAATGTTTTTTAAGATCCATTCTGTTGCCGACGCTCTTGAGTGAGGACGGGAATAAATTGAAGCAAAACTAAATGTCCAAAAAAGGTGAACAATTATAAGTAGACTTATTATCAGAGAATAACTTTTACCAACGACATTTTTAATTCTCACCAATACTACCGAAGTAACAATAATCATAAACGGATATAAAGGAAGATAATATCTCATAAACTTGACGGCAAATTGTCCCACAACAAAAAAATAAGCAAGAAAGAAAATAAAAAAAATAATTTCCTTGGCCTCCTGGTTGTACTGTCCTGGTTTTTTGACTCTTTTTACAAGCCAGAAGAAGTAACCAACTAAGGAAATCATTGCCAGACTGCCCAGTCCTGCGCCGAGTCCGTAAACAACAATATTTTTTAAAGGGTAAAGATATGCCTTTGTCCCTACATATTGAAGAGTATAGGGAAAAACGTAGGCGTTTTTTGTCATCTGGTTTTGAGCAACAATCTGACGATAAAAATTATCAAAATCGATAACCGCGTACGGTTCAAAAATAACAAAAACAACTGCTGCTGAAATACAAATCACTCCTCCGTAAACAAAAAGCCTTTTGATAATTTCCAAAAACAGCTCAGTCTCCTTTGCCTTTTTAAAGATAAGTGCCAACCTAGCAAAGATATTTTCTTTTCTCTCCCGCCAAAATTTAAAACCAAGAAGTATAAATTCAACTACCAGGCATGTACCTATCGCCGAAAGCAAAGCGGTAGCGCTAACCTTGGTGGCCAGTGCCAAACCAAACGAAACCCCTACTTTAAAACTGTTTTTAAAATTTGGCTTTTCATATAAGCCAATCAAAAACCACAAGGTCAGCCAGACAAAGAAATTAAGCAAAGAGTCAACAGCATAAAAATGAGAAAGCTGAATAGGAAAAACCGTCGTAGCGTATAGAAACGAGGCCAAGAGCGCTGCTTGTTTGTTAAAAAGTTTATCGCTAATTTTGTAAACTAATAAAACTACCCCAAGATCAAAAACCATCGACAAAAACCGGCCGACAACAAAAAGATGCGAATAATTTGCCCAGAAGCTGCCGGCAAAAAGAGAAACCAACCAAGAAACAAACTTAAGAAGGTATATGGGTAAACTACCATACGCAAAGAAGTCTGGGTTTAATGAGCTCTCGGGCTGAAAGACTGTCTGCCAGTCGGTGGGCAGAGATATTTTCTCCGCTACCATCACAATCATTCTTTCGTCTGGATGAAGGGCAAACCCCTGGTCCCAGGAAATACCCTTGATTCTAAAAAACAGACCTATCAGCAATACCAAAAACAACAACAGTTTATTTTTTTTCATTAGTTTAAATTCTTTTATAAAGACGAATCGTCGGTCTATCAAAAACCGTCCAGGTTTCTTCGCTGTTTAAATCTGATCCAACCAACAACCGTTCCCAAGGGGAAAATACTTCGAATTCTTTTTCTTTATAAAATCCAGAGCTACCGGAAAAAAGATCCTGATAATACCTGACAGTAACCGGATAGTTATCACTATCAAAGATATTGGCAAAAACTCTTCTTGAGGGAACTAAAATATAATCTGCTTCTAATACATAATTTTCTAGCTGTTGATAGTTTTCTGGGTCGTCCTCAAGGGTATAAAAATCAAAATTAATCACCTTAAAACCCGCTCTGTTCTCCACTGGTAAATTAACAACATTACCTCCTTCGGATAAAACCACCGAATCAGCAGAAAGATTGCTGTTTAGCCAACTGGTTGCTTCAAGCCTTGAATCGGCTCTATATGCTTTGGTAAAAACCAGCCCGGGAATAAAGCAACATATCAGCCAAAACCTTCTCAGTTTTACGTTCTTCAACTGAGTCAAAAACCAGGCCGAAAGCATGACGAAAAACGGCAGAATCGGAGTCATGAATCTGGTCCATTTGGCAAATAAAAATGAATTAAAAACAAACCAGGAAACTGATCCGGACAAGATAATAATCAGGTTGGGAGTAATCTTTTTCTGAAAAAGGTGTTTTGCTGCCAGGACAAGTCCTGCCAAAAAAGAAAAAAGCATTGGAGGGCCTAAAACCCAAGAAAATATTTTTTTAAACTGAAAAATTACCGGTAGGGTATTTGCAAACTGGCGGGTATAAAACACAAGAACTTCGCCTCTGGCAACTCGCGATTCATAGACGAGAGTTGACAAAGCCTCCGACCAGCTAATAATAAAGTAAGGACAAAACAGAACAAAAAAGGAAACCGTCGATAAGGCAAGAATAATAAAGTTTTTGTAGTAACCCTTTGGTTTCTTAAGAAATAGGATAAGAGCGGTCGCTAAAAACAAAGGGGAAATATAAACCAAAGCACTTAGCTTACTGGCCAGACCGATCCCAGCAACCAGTCCCACCAGGAGAAAGTCTTTTTTCTTATTTTCTCTTACAATCTTTACACACAACCAAACCAAACTAATAAAAACCAAAGTCAAAACTGACTCGGTGGTACCAAAGTGAGCCGACTGGATAAGCCCAGGAGTAAGAGAAACCAAGGCGGGGAAAATAAATTTTTTGTCCTTTGGAAATAATACTGAAGATAATTTCAAGCCGACGGCTACCGTCAAAAGGGAAAATACGGCCGACCAAAACCTTAAAATATAAGCCGCCTCAAAAGAAGATACAATTAAAGTTTGGCTGTTAACAAACTTTAAAAAAATGGCAGAAAAATAAGCCAAATACAGCGGGAATTGGCCATATGCATAAAAATCTGGGTCAAGGTTAGAAAAACTTAATTGGGAAACACTTCTGGCCATGTTGTTTTCATCGGGATGAAAAAAATAGCCACCCCCCCAGGAAAGATGATAAAAGCGCAATAAAAAAGCAATCGCTAAAATAACTACCCAGTAGTAGCGATTTTGAAGTTTTTCTTTGAAAAACGAGGCATTAAATAACATAAATAACAAAAATAAGAATCAGTCCCCATGACACTATTGAAGAGGCAAGAGGAATATCTGACGTCAGCAACTTCTCCGGTCTCTCTCCCTCAGCATAGCTATATACCAGTTGAGCATAGCGCATAATTCCAAAAATCACCGGCAAAATAGTAATCATTAACCATTTTCTACCCAAAACCATATGGCTGATATCTGTCCCCAGGTGATGAGCCAGCCTCATACCAAATTCCATGTCAGAAAAATAAGTAAATAAAGAGTAGGAAATTAGCGTGGCCACGGCAAAAATTGAAGAATAGAAATTAAGTAATGATTTCTGGTACCGGTCCAGCGTTGGTCTGGTTCTACTGCCCTCAGAAACAAGTTCACTTCTTCTTTTCCCACTAGCAATAAATAAAGAAAGAAAAACAACCGTAAACATCAGCCAAATTGGCAAATGGTAACCAGTAGCAATCTCGCCTGCCAAAGCCCTAACAATAAAAGAGATAGAAATTCCTAAAATGTCCCACAAAGCAAACTTTTTCATTAAAAAAGAATAAAAAACATGAAGAATGATGAAGAAAAGGCAGATTAAAAAAACTCCCAGACCCTGGAATGCGGCCAAAACTAATCCTGCCAGGGCCAGAATAAAGACAATCCTTACAGCCTGAAAAACCGGCAGATTCCCTTTGGCAATCGGTCTTTCCTTTTTTAAAGGATGTTTTCTGTCATACGGAGCATCAACGATATCGTTTAAAGTGTAAGAGGCGGAAGAAAGCAAACAAAGAGAAACAAAAGCAAACAGCGCCTTGGAAAAAATCTCTGGAACAAAAAGTTGACCGGTGAAGATTATTGAAGCAAAAACGGCCAGATTCTTAACCCACTGACCGGGCCTAAGGGTGCGAATAATCGCTGACAGCTTCTTTGAAATCATTAGCTTATTTTAGATTAAACCGATTTCTAAAACAAGCGAAGTAAACCAACAAAAACAAGAGCAGTACCAATTAAAAATGTCGAAATTACCGGAAGCAAAACTCCTGTTTCGGGAACACCGGATTCTGTTGCCGGCATGGTGCTACGAGAAAGATCGGTTGTTGGAGTCGGTGATAATGTTGGGACGCTTGTTGGAGCAACGGTCACAACAACTGTTGGTGTGGGAGTTGAGGTAACCGTCTGACCTGAGGGAGTGGCAGTAAACGCAGGATCATTTTCATCCCCAGCCGCTAGTACAACAAAGTTTCTTATAAACGACCTTTTCTCGCCCTCGGGCGTAGTGTACTCAACAGTAAGAGTATGACTACCAGGCTCTAGATCCCCCGGCGGAGTCCAGGCCCACTGCTCAGTTTCACCAATTTCTAAACTACTCTCGTATGTTGCCAACGATTCAATTGTTATTTTGACCAATCCAGACCTGGGACCAGTACCAAATATCTCAGGACGGGTAGTAGTAATTGTTTCACCATCACCGGGGCTGGTAATTTTAAACTCCTTGCTTGTAGTATCAGCCGAATCGCTGGTCGAAAAACTACTGCCGCCTTGGCCTGCTGTTGAACCCAGCTCGTCGTTACTCCCAACCTCCTCGATAGTAAAATCGCTATCTTTACCAAGAACAATGTTTCTCACCGGCCGGTTATCGCTGGTATAGTTAGTTACTTTAGATCTGCCAAAACCCCCCCCCTCAACTACAATTTCCTCTTTTATCTCTGCCTCATTATAAGTTGCCGGAGCAGATAAGCTGGTGTTGTAGGCAAAGGACAAAGGAATCACCCAGGTTCCCGAAGAACTTGTCATTGAAGATAACGGAGCGACTCCAGGAATAATTAAATAAACCAAGACTCCAGCGGCCACCTGCCCATCAGCAGTATAAATCCTGCCAAAAGCTAACTGCGCTTCAGGAGGTTGTCCTGAATAGATGGCGGCTGTTTTGATTGTTGATTTTTCTCCTTGTTGACCAGCAAGATTATAGCTTTTACTGCCAGAAACTATTTGAAGTTGATAGTCCGTATCAGGCTCCAGTCCTTCTACATATACATAATGCAGGTTGTAGTTTTCCGAGCGGCCCAACGACTGGTCACGAACGTCAAAATAGACCAGCTTTTGTCCGTCAACAAATACCTCTAAAAAACCGCTTACTGCCACATCGGTTTGCCAAGAGACCGACAAGGAATGATCAATAACATTGGTAACTTTGGCATTTTTTGGAACAGATTGATTAGCGGCCCCGGATCGAAAAATTCTCGATTGGGAAACGAAGTGTAGAATCACCAATGTTGCAAGTAAAAAAAACAATCCTAGAATTGTAGGAATTCTCCCCGCGCGAACCTTACTGACAACAACATCCTTCTTATTCTTGGCCATTTAATTGTGATTCGCTTTCTAATTGAACGGAGCTTGTTGACTCTTTAGTAATCGACTCTGTCGGTAAAGCTGACACCGACTGATAATAACTATCTATCTGATCCATGCTATAAAACCGCCTGTTTCTTGCTTGAGTAATCATCTCAACATCTATTTCAGGATTTAATGGTTTTACTAAAATATCAGCTTCTTTTACCATCTCTTTTGACAAAAGCAGGTGGTACCCTTCCAAAACAACCCAAAGGAAACTGGCAAAAAGAATAAAAATAGACATTATTAATGTATTTTTAAGTACTTTTTTTCTTCTTTTGGCAACCTTAGTTATTTTGCGCTTAACTATTTTTTCCTCTTTGGAATTAGTTTCACTGTTTATGTTTATCATTCTTGGTAGTACGGCAATAGCCCAGTTACTGATAAATTTACCCAGCTGCCGGTAGAAATATCCTCAGGGGTAGAAACAGAATAATTAGTAATTACAAAGACTCTTCTTAGGGCACGCAAACCACTTAAATATGACTTGATATTTTCATAGTCGCCAAAAAAAGAGGCAGAAAAACTAACCCCGACTTTTGGATTGTCTTTATTAACCACTTCCTTTTTTTGTTTTGTATAAATGTCTGCTTCGGAAAATGAAACCGACTCTAAAACCAAGCTTTTTTCAATGGCCAGACCAACCAACTGAGCTGCTCCTTCTGCTAACTTCGGAAACTGTGGATAGGTCTGATCTAAATAGTTGATGTCCTGCTGAACATTAGCATAGTTTGTCTGGGCGGCAATTACTTGATTTATCTTGCTGGTCATTTTTTTTGTCAACTCCTGCTTGTTGTCAATCTCAGAAAGTAAAGTTGAAATTGCCTTAACCGTTGGTCTAATAGCAAAAATGATAAAAAAAGCCACCGCTAAGATAGTTATCACTAACTCTCCATAACGCCATATCTCCTCCCTGTCCTTGTAGTTTTTGTAAAACTGATCGGCTTTTAAAACCAGTTTCGGCTGTTTTATCATCCTGATTTAAAATTAACCTGTAATTTTATATTTGTTCCTGATGATAGCTTTTCTCTTTTAATCATTCCTACTCTAACCGACTCTATCGAAGGATCAGTAATAATATTGTTAATAAACTGAGCCAAGCTTGATTCAGAATAAACCAAAATTGATAAAGAGACGGTTTGTCTTTCAGACAGAGTATTGAATTTATAATCGTCGACAATAATGTCATCAGGAATCTTTTGCGCCACCGTTGTCAGAGGAGAAACCAAATCCTCGCTCCCAACCGCCAGAGCCTTTCCTCGAGAAATCTGATTTTGCACCGCCCTAAAATCATCCTCAAACTCAGAAGCACTTTCCAAAATCGCTCTTTTCTGCCGAAGATCGGCTGACAAATCAGAGTTTTTCCTATCCAACCAAAAACGGGAAATAAAAGCGCCAATAACAACCAGCTCGGTAAAAATAACTATGAACCTTCCTATTGTGGTCAACCAACCAACCACTCTACCTAGTAAGGTAAAATCAAAAGACTGATCGGCAAGGAGAGATATTTCTTTTTTGGCCATCCTAAACCAGTATATTAAACAATAAACTAGCTGTCAAAAGCCAGCCGAGGATTCCAAGACCTCCTTCTGGTTTTTGATCTGATCACCAGAGGATGCAATAACCTGTCTTAGTGAGCCAAGTTTTTTTATTAGGTTCAAATATGCCCTTGCTTCCTCCACCTTAAATAACAAAGTGGAAAAAAGATAAAATATCAAGCCGAGAAAGGCAGCCGCCGCTGTTAGCAAAACCAAACCGAATACTCTTGATGTATCAATGAGATAAAGGTCAAAATACCTCATTACCAACCAAGAAATAATCCCGGAAATTGTTGCGCAAAATCCGACTTTACCCAAAAATAAAGACATTCTTTGCCAAGGAAAGAAAGCAATTTTTTTAGAAATAAACCCGAATAGAACAAAAAACTGAAAAATATTTGCCAGAGAGATTGCCAAAACCAGTCCCAAAATACCCATATCAAAAGTATAAATTGATGAAACTCCAATAATAATGCTTATCAGTAATGAAATAACCGCCACCCAGAAAGGCGTTCTCGTATCTTGTAGAGAGTAAAATCCTCTGGTAATTATTTGAATTCCCGACTGGGCAACAATTCCCGGAGCAAGATAAGCCAGCGCCTGACCAGTTTTTAAAGTTGCCTGCCAAGGGAATCCTTTGGTCCCGAAAGCCAGGCGGATAATCGGAATCCTCAAAACTAAAATCGCCACCGCTACCGGAATAGTTAAATATAAAGCCTGAAGAAACGAGTCAACCAAGATTTTGGTAAACTCCTTATCGTCTTTGCGAGAATTGGAGGAAGAAAGTGCTGGCAGAGCGGCCTGACCGATAGTTGCTCCAAAAAGACGAGACGGCAGGGAACCAAGATGCTGAGCTAGATAAAGCAGTGACAGTGAACCCGTAGGTAGTGAGGTTGCCAAGAAAAGCACCACCGTCGATTCTATTTCTCCCAGACCAAGAGATAAGCTTCTGGGAACCATTAACCGAACTATTCTTTTCACTCCTGGAAGAGAAAAAGAAAATTCAGGCTTAAGTTTAAATCCCAAACTAACAACCAGGGGCAGCTGAATAGCAAAATGAAGAAATGCGCCGATCAAAACACCAATCGCCGGGCCATAAATCCCTAATATTGGGGAAAGCACTAATATTCCAAAAATTATGCCCAGATTGTAAACTACAGGAGAGAATGCAGGAACTAAAAACCTTTTGTTGACTTGAAGTATCCCGGTTAAAAAATTACTGATCAGGAAAAAAAGCTGGGCTGCCAGCATAACTCTGGTAAGGCTGGCCATTAGATCGATTTGATCAGAAGAAAAATCAGCAGTAATAAGGGATGAAAGCGGCTTGGCAAAAATAAAAACAACCACCGCGATAACGGAAAAAATTATAAATAACAAAGTAATTGTTGATCGGGCCAAACTGTAAGCCTGATTCTTGTTTTCTTCCAGTGCCCCAGAAAAAACAGGGATAAAGGCGGCAGAAAGGGCTCCGATAACCAGAAGCTTAAAGATAATATCGGGAATCCTAAAGGCGGCATTATAGGCGTCAAGCTGACTGGCACAGCAAGAATAAAACTGTGCATATAAAAACCTATCTCTAAGTATTCCTAAAACTGCCGATATAGTAAAGGCAAATCCCAAAACGAAAGCAGCGGAAAGAATATTTGTCTGCTTTCGAGAAAGTATACTTCTACCATTAGTAAACAAGTCCTTGAGGGTCATTTAGCAAATATATCACGCTCTTGAATTACCCACAAGAGACTGATAGAATAACAAAGTTTTACTTTTGGTTAGTTTTCATTTATAAAAGAGTCAAATGCCAATAACTACATCAGCAAAAAAAGCCTTGCGTGTTTCTGAAAGAAAACAAACAGTTAATCGCAAGATTAAAAAACAATTAAAAAAAGCTCTCGACGAGTTTGAAAAAAGGCAAACTCCAGAGAGTCTTAGAGTGGCCGTTTCGGAGATTGACAAGGCGATCAAAAAGAACTTAATCCACAAAAATAAGGCGGCCAGGATGAAATCAAGATTAAGTAAAATACTCAATAAAATCAGTAAAAAGGCCTCTACTACTTCCCAAAAACCCAAAAAGACAGTCGCCAAAAAATCTGGCGACAAAATGGCAAAAAAATAATCCGCCAAAAGTGACGGAAAATTAGATATAATCCAAGGGAAGGCTTATGAACAAAAAGAACTTCTACATTACAACACCGATATACTATGTCAACGATGTCCCCCATATTGGGCATGCTTGTACTACAATCGTGGCCGATATCATCGCCAGACAAAAAAGATTGGAAGGAAAAAATGTATTTTTTTTGACAGGGACTGACGAACATGGGGCAAAGGTTGCCCAAGCAGCAAAAAAAAGTAATCTAGAACCAATTGAATTTTGCAACCAGATTTCTCAGCGGTTCAAACAAACTTGGGAAAGGCTAAATATCTCCAACGACTATTTTTTTAGAACCACCAATCCTGATCACGCTAAAAGTGTTAGCGAGATTTTAAACAAAATTTATCAAAAAGGGGATATCTATAAATCTACTTATGAGGGGCTTTATTGCATCGGTTGCGAAAAGTTTTTAACTGAAAGTGACCTTGTCAATGGTACATGCCCCCTCCACCCCCCAGAGCAGACCGTAAACCAAAAGGAAGAAAACTGGTTTTTTAAGATAACCAAATACATTCCTCAAATTAGCCAGCTTATTGAAAACGAGCAAACAAACTACATTATCCCCGAGGGAAAACGGAGAGAGGTATCGGCAAAGCTGAAAACCATCGACAGGGACATTTCCATATCCAGGGCTAATGTCAGTTGGGGAATTCCTATTCCCTGGGACAACAGCCAGACTATTTATGTTTGGATAGAGGCTTTATTAAACTATTACACTGCCACAAAGTTTCTTAAAGGAAAAAACCAATTCTGGCCGGCCGACATTCATCTTTTAGGCAAGGAGATTCTCTGGTTTCATGCGGTTATCTGGCAGGCAATTTTGCTATCAGCCGGGCTGGCTTTACCAAAAAAAACCATCATCCACGATTTTTACATTATTGAAAACAAAAAGATTTCTAAATCACTGGGAAATATGATCTCTCCCGACGAGCTTTTAGAAGAGTTTGGTATTGATGCGACCAGATACCTAATCGCCAGCTCCTTCCCAATCGGTGGCGACACCAATGTCAGTATTGAAAAATTTAGAAAAAAGTACAATGCCGATCTGGCAAACGGGCTTGGTAACCTGGTTTCCCGCGTGGCGGCCTTAGCGGAAAAAAGTAATTTATCCTGTCACAGCTTCAGTTTAAAAAGAAATAAAACGGTTGATGCCCTTATTGACTTAGCAAATACACCTGAGGCTCTTTTTACAATCTGGAATAAAGGTAAAAACAGCGTATCTGAAATAAACAAACGGTTTAACGAGCAAAAAGCCTGGGAACAGGAAGGGGAAAAGCTTAAGGGCATTTTGACAGACTCGATAACCTCAATAGTAAATATTGCCAATGACATTGAGTCTTTTATGCCCGAGACATCGGGAAAAATTAAAAATATTTTTAAACCTAGAAAACAGATAAAGGCTCCGGGAAAGCCCCTTTTCCCAAGAATTCTGAAATGATTGATACTCATGCCCATTTAAACTTTCCCTACTTTGAAGGCAATATTGAAAAAATAATTTCCTCTGCCCAAAAATCTCTGGTAAAAAAAATCATCTGTGTCAGCAGTAGTATTTCCGACTCTGAGAAAGCAGTCGCGTTATCAAAAAAATATCCAGCAATCTATTCGGCTATTGGTATTCATCCTCAGCAAACCGATCCAGAAAACAGGACTTCCTTGGAAGACCAAATTAGAAAACTGAAAAAGCTGGCAGAAGACAATTCTATTGTTGCCATCGGAGAGTGTGGGCTCGACTACAGCCCCGCCCCACCGCCGGAAAAGGACCGCACTAGAAAAGACCAGCAGTATCTTTTTGAACAGCAGATAAAGCTGGCAATTAAACTAAACATCCCCCTGATTGTCCACACTAGAAAGGCTTTTGAAGATACTCTATCAGCTTTAGAAAAGTACCCAAAAGCTTGGGGGGTTGTTCATTGCTACTCGGCAGGAAAAAAAGCAATTGAAAAAGTCCTTAATCTTGGTTTTCTGTTTGGCGTTGACGGCAATTTAACCTACGATCAAGGATTGCAAAGTGTCTTTACCCAGATCCCTTTGGAAAAAATAATTTTAGAAACCGACTCTCCATTTTTAACACCAATACCAAAAAGAGGAGAGGTTAATCAACCGTCTTTTTTACCCTTCATTGCCGAAAAATTAGCGGAGATAAAAAACGTTTCCGTCGATGAGGTCGACCGGGCAACAACTCAAACAGCAGAAAAACTATTTCGTTTGTAAATGTTTTTATTTCTTTGTTACACTAGACTAATGGAAACACTCTTTAACTGCAGTCTTTGGGGAGACGAAGCCTTTAGTGCTGTTGCCGCCCAAAGGCCTTTTTTTGAGATGATTGCCGTGGTAGCCAAAGACACCTCCCCGCCTCTTTTTTACATTATAATGTGGACCTGGTTTAAAATATTTGGCTCCTCGGAAATTGCCATTAGAAGTCTCACTCTGCTTTTCTACCTGGGAACGATTAGTTTTGTTTTTTTACTGGTAAAAAAACTCTACAATAAAAAGGCTGCCTTCTGGGCAACCCTACTGACACTATTCAATCCATTTTTATTTCCTTACGCTTTTGAGGGAAGAATGTATTTTTCTTTGTTGTTTTTTACTGTAGCCAGTTATTATTTTTTAGCCTCAAAAAACCGCTGGGGATACATCGCCGCCGCTACCGCAGCAATATACTCGCATCATTTCGCCTTTTTAGCTATTTTTTCACAATTTGTCTGGCAGATATTTGATCAACCAAACAAGAAAAATATTATAAAGGTTGTCAAAGATTACCTAATAATTGGTGCTTTGTATATCCCCTGGCTTTATCCTCTTTATCTGCAAACAACTCTTGTCTCTGGCGGTTTCTGGCTGGGAAAACCAAGACCAGTAGACTTAATAAACATTTTTAAAAACCTTTTAAACAACAAGGTCATAAGTAACTACCACAAAACAATTCCCCTTATTGCCGGAGCGATAGCGCTGACAAGAAAATGGCAAAAGAAGGATCTGTTTTTTGTTTTTTGGCTAGCAGTTCCTCCAATAGCCGCATTTTTAATTTCTCAAACCAGTCTTAAGATTTTTTATGAACGTTATCTTCTTTACTGCGTTCCCCCATTAACAATTTTACTAGCGACCAACTGGAGAAAAATTAGTCTACCGTTGATTGCAATCCTGGCTATTTTTTACATTCAAATCAGCTACATTCAGTTTACCCAACCTTTTAAAAAACCGTTCCGAGATTTTGCCGACATAGTAAAGAGCAAAGGAAGTAATGTCACTATTATCAACTACAACGGTAGCGCACACCACCTATGGGAAACCAAGTATTATCAGATAAAAGCACCGATCTATTCCCTGGGGGGCGAACTACCATTTTTTGTCGGCACCGCCCAAATGACACCTGAGGATGTTGTTTATACTCTTCCCGAGGAAAATAAAATCGGAGTTATCACCAGCGACAGCCCAGAATCGGTAAATATTGACGGTTTCTCGATCAAAGAGAAGTATGGTATCGACTCACTATCATTTTTGATTATGGAGAAAAGTGATTAAAAAAATTAAGAGATACATCCCCGAAAAAAACCTGCTGATTCTGGTTGTGGTTAATTTTCTTCTCTACCTTCCTGCCCTTTTCGAGCCAGTTTCCTACGGCGACGAGTGTATCTACCTAGTTTTAGGAAACGCCCTAAGAAAAGGCCTGGTTTTTTACCGCGATATTCATGATAACAAACCCCCCTTACTTTATCTGACCGCCGCAATAGCAGGCAGTAGTCTTTTCTGGTTCAGATTAATTTCGATAATTGTTAATCTTATCCATATAGACCTTGTCTACAACCTTATAAAGAAAATAGTCCAAAAAAAATATCTGCCCCTCCTTGGGGCGACCATCTTTTCCTTTCTGCTTTTAATCTTCGAGGGTCGGATAGCAAACGGAGAAATATTCATGAGTGCCATCGCTACACTGGCTATTTATCTTTATTTTTCCCACCCGCAAAAAACTAACTTTAAGTGGGGAGCGGTTTTGGGAGCAGTATTCAGTATTGGTTTTTTGTATAAAATCCCAATCTCTTTTGATTTTATCGGAGTGATTTTAGCAATCTATCTTCTGAGATTAAAAAAGATCTCGAAGAAAGGTCTTCTGAGTATTATGAGCAACAAAAGATTGTGGGGAATGATTATTGGGTTTATCGGACCAGTTCTAATCAGTATTGTGTACTATGCCGCAAAAGGCACGTTTACCCCATATGTTCGTTCTGCTCTGATGCAAAATATCGGTTATCTTTCCTCTTGGCAAGGGGGCAGTGGTGAGTTATTTTTGCGATTAAAAATCCTTTTGGGATTAGCAGTTTTAGTCTTCATTTTGCGCAAAAAAATTAGTATCAACGTAGCCTTCTTCTTCTACTGGTTTTGTTTTTCCCTTTTTGGTGCCTTGCTTTCTGGGCGACCATACCCCCACTATCTGATTGAGATATCGGCCCCGCTAGCCATCTTGACAACTCTTTTGTTTGGCAGGCTTTTTGCCAAGAAAACCAAAAAGAACATTGGCGACCATCTTGTTGGCCTGACCGCAATAGCATTGACCGTTCTCTCTTACTTTCATTATCAGTTCTGGTGGTACCCACAAGTTTCCTACTATAAGAACTTTGTGAAAAGAGCATTTGGAGTAGAAACTTCTCAGCAGTACATAAGCTACTGGGGCGACAGGGCTTTGGAAAATCAAAAATTGGCCAGATTTGTTAAAGAGACCACTCTGCCCAACGACACTATTTTTGTTTGGGGAGAGGCTTCATGTACTTACGCATTGTCTAACCGGCTACCTCCGGGAAAATACATGGTCAACTATCACATTTTTGACTTTAACGGCTATGAACAGACCCTAAAAGCAATAGAAGAAAAAAAACCGAAACTGATAATTAAACTAAAAGAAGAGCAGAAGCGCTGGCCAGAGCTGGATTTATTTTTAGAAAAACACTATCTTCCTTTAGTTTCTGATCAATTGAAAGATAAGATCTTCCTTCTCAATGAGGCTAATTTGTAGTAAAAATGTTAAAATATCCACCACTGGAGAAAAAAACCAGCGGACAACTATGGCAACAACAAAAGAAGAAAGATCATACCGGCTTTGGGAGATAATTCCTGGACTGACCTCCTGGATAATAATCCTTCTTCCCCTTTGGGGATCGTTTTTCATGCCCAAGGTAGTTGCTTACTTTATCATAAGCTTTTTGATTTTTTGGTTTTATCAATCATTTAAATCAGCATTCTTGGGTATTCGTGGTTATTCAAAAATTAAGAGAGACGAAAAGACCAACTGGAAAAGACTATATGAGAAGGAAAAAAAGCCCTGGTGGCTTAGATGGGATGAAATCAAACATGTGGTTGTTATTCCTAACTATCAGGAGGAAATTGAAACTCTCAAAAATCCCCTAGACTCACTGGCTAGACAAAAAGATATTGATAAAAAACAGATATTTGTCGTTCTTGCCATGGAACAAAGAGCCGGTCCAGAAGCAAAAAAAAGAGCCAACACCCTCATTAAAATGTATAAGGGAAAGTTTGGGAAAATTGTCACCAGCATTCATCCTGATGGCATTATTGGCGAAATAAAAGGCAAGGCTTCAAACGAGGCCTGGGCAGCAAAGTATTTTAAGAAAAACTATATTGACAAACTAAAGCTTGATATAAATTTACTTACTATTTCCAGTTGTGATGCCGATATAAAATTCAACTCGAAGTATTTTTCCGCCTTGACGTACAATTTCGCCAGAGATAAAAATAGATACTTAAGATTCTGGCAATCACCGATTTTCTGGTATAACAACCTTGATAAGGTTCCTAGTCCGATACGCATCGTTGGTATTATCGGAAATATCATCCACGTTAGCGATCTGCAGGCCCCTGACGGAATGCTTTTTAACTATTCTACTTACTCACTTTCATATAAAATGCTTGATGATGTTGGTTATTGGGACACGGACATTATTCCTGAGGACTGGCACATATTCCTACAATCATTTTTTGGCAAAGAAGGAAAGGTGAAAGTTAATCCTATATTTCTACCTACCAGCATTGACGCTCCTGAAGGAAAAACTTATGCAGATGCATTAAAAAACAGATATCTGCAGGCGCAAAGACATGCTTGGGGGGCAACCGACCTGGCCTACGCGGTCAAACAGGCAAAAGATCACCCAGAGATTCCTTGGCACCTTAAGTTTCCGAGAATATTTAAGATTCTGGAGACACATCTTATCTGGTCGACAAACTGGTTTATTCTTACTCTGGGAGCCTTGCTACCGACTTTGGTTAACCCCAAGTTTATGCAGACCTCTCTGGGCTATAATCTACCGAAATTCTCTCAACTAATTCTGACAGTTTGTCTAGTCGCTTTAGCAGTAACAATTGTCCTAGACCTCCAGCTTAGACCACAAGAGATGAAAAACAAAAGTATAAAAGCAAAAACCATCGAGCTTCTTCAATGGATCTTAATGCCGTTTGCTACCCTGTTTATGGCGGTACTACCTGGGCTGGATGCACAAACAAGACTGATGTTAGGAAAAAGAATTGAATACAAAGTAACTAAAAAGATTTGAAAATGAAATCCTTTTTTGCCAACCTTTTTGGCAGTCTCGGAAAAATCTGGTTGGAGAAATCAATTTCAACTCAAATAAGGGTTGGGGTTATTTTAATTATTATTCAGGTGGGATTGATAATTTTTTTCTATCCCAAACTGCCTCCCCAAATACCATTGTTTTTCAGCCGACCCTGGGGAGAACAACAACTGATCCAGCCAATCTTGATAATCATCCTACCAATTTTTTCTTTAGTGTTTTTGATAATCAACTCTCTTATTGCCAGTATGTTCTTAGAAAAAGAGAAGTTTTTGTCGCAAATATTAGCTTTTGGCTCAGTGCTATTTGCCACATTTAACACTATTGCCTTAGTTAAAATCTTTTCGCTTGTAATCTGATAGATGATTAATCTTTTAAGCCAACCTCTAATCATTGCTTTTTTTGTTTCTTTTTTAACCACCCCACTAGTAATCAGACTATTTAAGAAAAATGGCTGGGCGGAAAAGCCCAATCCTAAGAAACACCCAAAAAATATCCACACCTATCCTGTCCCCAGAGGAGGAGGAATACCGATATACCTAGCGATTTTAGTAACAACCTTAATTTTCTTACCCTTAGATAATCATCTTTTGGCAATACTAATCGCCGGACTAATAAACTTGGCAATCGGCATAGTCGACGACCTTTTTGATATCAGTCCCTACTTAAGACTAGGAACAAACAGCCTATCGGCCCTGATCATTATCATCGGAGGAATAGGAATCGCATTTATTACCAATCCTCTTGGGGGAATTTTGCATCTGGACCAACCACAACTAACCTTTGATCTTTTTGGCCAGGCAAGAAACATCTGGCTAATTTCCGATTTGTTTACCATCTTCTGGATAATCTGGTGCATGAACATTGTCAGCTGGTCGGGAGGCGTTGATGGCCAACTGCCGGGATTTGTCGCAATCGCGGCGTTGACAATAGGAGCCTTAAGCCTTAAATTTAGCCAGGATATTGCTCAATGGCCAGTAATTGTCTTGGCCGGAGCGGTTGCCGGAAGTTATCTGGGCTTTATTCCTTTTAACTTCTATCCTCAAAAAATCATGCCCGGCTATAGTGGTAAAAGCCTGGCCGGATTTTTCCTGGCTATTCTGGCAATTCTTTCTGGGGCCAAGGTAGCTACTGCAATCCTGGTTCTGGCCGTACCAATGATTGACGGCATAATTACTATCGCAAGAAGACTGGCCAAAAAACATTCGCCTTTCTGGGGAGATGCAGAACATCTTCATCATCTGATGTTAAAAGCCGGTATGCCAAAACCAAAAATCGCCATCTACTACTGGCTCTTCTCCGCTCTTCTGGGAATGGCTGTTTTAAACTTAAATAGTCAGCAAAAATTCTGGGCTTTTACTATGCTTTTTCTTCTCATTGGAGGAGGAATCGTTTTGACAAGAATACTGATAAACAAAAAGGCAGATTAATTTTCTTTCTCGGCATAAGTTGCCGAAATCCAACCTTCCTGATCTTGTTCGTATTCAATTTGATACCAGCCGGACTGCTCGTCTAAAAGCAAGAACCTGTCTCCCGGGTTTACCTTGGCCGCTTCACTAGCAACCGTTGACGGCTCCATCCTCACCCGAAGCCAGCCGGTCGGAGTGTCACTGATAACAACATAGTCGCCGCTACTACCTGACTGCTCGGAAGGCTGATCTTCAGTTTCTTGCTGAGAATCAGTAGTGGACATTTCTTCTTTTGCCAACTTTACCTCGACCACTAACCGATAGCCCTCCAATGCACGAGTCAAAATCTCTTTGCTCTTGTAGCCCGGATGGGAAACAACAATCTTTCTGTCTCCGGCAGTAATGTCATCAAGTTTAACCGGCGCAAATCCTCTCATCTGACCATCAACAGTAACCGAAACCCCGTCAGGGATGGAAACAAGAGTCAGCCCGGCCTTGGCCTTCTCGTTAGTTTTTTCCAGATACAAAATCTGGCTTTCTTCTTTCTCTATATCGGCATTAAACTGTTTTTCCACAATTAGTCTAGTGTTGGAATTAATCGTCAATCGTTTTTCCCAAGTGGTTAAAGACGAATCTTCGGGAACAAGTTTAAGATCGATATCTCCTGGCTTTATTGATTCCGTCTCAAATGGAGTCATTCCTACTTCCTTATCATCCAAAAAAACTTTTGCTGTCGGAGTGGTAGTTATTTGAATAGCCGCTTTTTTACCGCCAAGCCCGCCGCCCCAGATCGCAAAGGCAACCAGTCCTAAAAGCAGAACGACAACCGCTAGAATGACAAGTTTTTTATTCACACAAACAGTTTAACAAAAAAATATATTACTAACAAGAAAGATGAGTTGCCTAAAAATCACTAATTTGCTAAACTCAAACCAGCCAAAAAAGGGTGCGTAGCTCAGCTGGCTAGAGCGCCGTCCTGATAAGACGGAGGTCCCAGGTTCAAGTCCCGGCGCACCCACAAATTCAGCCAAACATTAGAAGCTCTGGCTTAAAAAGCATCAAAACTCCAATTATTATCATTATTACCCCGCCGAAAAGGTGAGAAAAACGGGAGTATTTTCCATTTACACCAACTGCTTTTAGAGTGGTCATGGCGATAATGAAAACTAAAATATCATCAAGCATGAAAAAGATAATATAAAGCAAGATGTAGAAGTAGTACTGCCAGGACGGAAGATTGTTTAAAACTAAAAGCTGAGTATATACCGCCGGCAGTCCGGCAGAACAAACAAGCTCAACCATATTGACCGCAACAGCAAGGAGAATAATTCCTCCCACAGCCAAAACAAATTCCTTCCTTTCGGTTATTCTTTTTAATCTTTCAAAAATATTTTTTCTTTTTTCATTCTCAGTAACCTTGCAAGTACCGTCCTTATTTATAAGATAATCACGAACATTGTATCCGCCAGCCGCTAGAGCAACTAACCCAATAACAATCCTCACCCAGGAAACAAAACCAAGCAGTAAAAAAACATTAAGCCAAGCACTCATGAGAACAAAATAAATAAGGCCTGAGGTAATTATGAAAGCCAACCCAAGTATCCACATTTTTTTCCTGTCCTTCATTCCCAAAAGAAGAGTAATAAGAAATAGAAGCGCCCACATGGCACAAGGGTTAAATCCATCTAGAAGGCCAACCACCACCGTCAAAACAGGCAGAGAAACATTCTTACTATCAACATCGCCTAAAATGGGCAGACTTATACTTTTACTACCAAAAAGCATTTTTTCAATCGTTGCTCCGGTTGTCTCTTCGTTCAAAAAACCAATCACATACTGATCACCAACTACGGTAAACGGGGTAGGAAAACCAGAAATATCAACATCTAGCCGTTTTGCCGTATCCACAAGTAGTTTGACATTTTGTTGATTTTTACTGATCTCATAAGCATTAACTGCCAGGTCGGGGTATTTGTCTTCAAGTTTTTCCAAAAATACCGATTCGTCATGACAATGGGGACATCCTTCTGCCCAGAAAAAATCGACTTCCGGAAGTGTTGTGGCCAACACCGGTCCACGAAAAAATAAGAAAAAAGAAACCAGTAGCAGTAAAAATCCGCCTTTTTTAATCATGATTATTTTTTGGAAATTGTCTCTGGTTTACCGATAAGATCTATTATCTTTTCTACCGCTTTGGCAGGGGTATTAACAATCCGATATACTTTTAAAGCGGCATCTCTAATCATCATATGCTTTCCCATTGACTCTAAAATTTCGTGCCACCAGCCGCCAAAAAGAACCAAGGGCTTGTGGTGACCAAAATGAAGTTTTGCAAGTCCCCAGGCCATACCAAATTCAGATACAGTTCCCGTACCACCGTTAAAAATAATATAAGCATCGCCAAGCTCCATAAGCTTTAGGGTTCTTTCAACATAGTTGGGCAGAATAATTTCCTCATCAACAGGGTTTTTCGGATCGCGGCCCTCAAAATTGGTCATTCCCGCGGCTTCAAAAGTAACTCCAATTGTTCTTCCATTGGCAATTTTTGCTCCTTCGGAGGCGGCTCGCATTACTCCGGGGCCAGCCCCATCAACAACAACAAAGCCATTCTCGGCAAGAAGTTTTGCAGTATGAAAAGCATCTTTGTAAAGTTGATCTTCTGGATTTGCCTCAGAATAACCGAAAATAGCCACTCTTTTTTCCAGTCTTATATTATTTTTATCGCTCATTTACTTGACTTTCTAAACCTCATCTTCTTACAATGATACTATTAAGATGATTAAAAAACTACTATCTGGTTTACTATTGACTGGCTGTTTTTTTTCTCTTGCTCTGCCCACTTTTGCTTCCGGATTTAACATAAAGTCGATTGGGGGAGTGGATACCGACGGAAAACTTTATGATCACTGGTGGTACAGCGGACTACAACCAACTTTTGCCGGCGAAGCTCCGGCCTCTAGCACTGTTGACATTAGTATCGATGGAACCACCGAGCAAACTACTGCCGATAGTTCAGGCAGTTGGAGTTATGCCCCAGCTGTCCCACTGACCGCCGGAGATCATCAAATAAGCCTAACCAATAACGGATCTGACTTGTCTTTCACCCTTACCTTAGGAAGTGACAATGTTGATTGGCAAACGGTTGGTAGTGGTAGCGGCAGCAGTCAATCACTGCCCACAGTCGGTTTCATTTTCCCAACCCTGTTTTTCGTTACCGCTGGGGGAGGAATGATACTGGTTAGCAAAAAGGGGCTTGAGAAGTAAATCCGCGGTTTTCGTCCTTTTAGTTTTCATATTGTTTTTAACTACCGATCTTATTCTCTACAATTTTTTTCTCCAAAGGAAAACCAACCTGCCCGAAAAGAAGGCTAAAGCCAATATTCCAGCTGAGCCCAAAGAGGAAAGTGATGCTTTTTCCCTTGTCGTAGTTGGTGATATCGGGCTGGGAAGAGAGATAAACTGGCAGATAAACCAAAAAAATGATCCAGAATTTCCCTTTCTTCTGGTGAAAAGCGAGCTGGAGGCAGCAGACATATCCACAGCCAATCTTGAAGGGCCCTTATTAAAAGACTGTCCCTTGTCCAGGGCTGGATTTAAATTTTGCGGCCAGGCCAGAAACGGACAAGGACTTAAATTTGCCGGAATTGATCTTGTCAGTCTTGCTAACAATCATGCCACAAACTTTGGTCCGGACGGTTTTTCTGAAACTATTGAAATTCTAAAAAATTATAATATTGATTATTTTGCCAACGAAAAAACTGCTTACCAAAAAATAAACAATTTAACCGTCGCCTTTCTTGGCTATGATGATATTGTACGACGTCTGGAGATAAATGATTTGTCATCTGCGATAAAAACCGCTAAACAAAAGGCCGACATTGTTGTAGTAAGTTTTCATTGGGGAGAGGAATATCAGCCAACACAAAACGAAAGACAAACCACTCTTGCCCGCTTGGCAATAGATGCCGGAGCCGATATTATTGTTGGTCATCATCCTCATGTAGTTCAGCCATTGGAATACTATCAGGATAAACCAATCTTCTACTCTTTAGGAAACTTTCTTTTCGACCAACTCTGGAGCGAAGAGACAAGAAAAGGATTGATTGCTAAAATATTCTTTAGAGGGACTAAAATAGAAAAGATTGAGACTATCAGTACCCGAATAAATGACCAGTATCAAACAGAAATTACTAAGGAAGATTGAAAAAAACTGGCTCTCGTATCTGTTTTTTCTTTCTGTTTTTTTCCTTTACCTGCTCTCCCCTGCCGATACCGATTTAGGCTGGCACTTGAGATACGGCAAACAAATTTTTGAAACGGGAAGAGTTTACAGAGAAAACCAAATTGGTTTTTATTTAGCCAACTATCAATGGATCCAAAGCTACAGCCTATATCAGCTACTGATTTTTGTGATCTATAAGATTCTTGGTCTTTGGGGCCTGGCGCTTTGCAACGGGATTATTCTTGGTTTGATATTTCACCTGACCTGCCACCAAAAAGGCTGGAAGCTGGTTGGCCTTTCAATTTTTGTTTTTCTTGGTTTAGCGACAGTAACAAGCCTAGGGATAAGAAGCCAGCTTTTCACCATACTGGGTATTTCTTTCCTGCTCCACCAACTGACAAAAAACGTAAAATACTCTTCTTCAAATCTATACATTCTGCCAATAATTTTTGTATTCTGGGTAAATTTGCACGGAGGTTTTATTCTTGGCCTGGTTATCCTGACGATCTACTTACTGACCGCCCTGATAGAGAAAAACAGATCCAACTGCTTGTATGCTGGCGCGACAATACTGCTCTCGTTTCTGGCAACTTTAATAAACCCATTCGGAATTAAAATATACCAAGAAAGTTTTCGTCACATCTGGTATCCGCTAAATAAATTAATTGCAGAGTGGGTTCCACCAGCAAATCAAGCAGTGGCCTTCATTCTGATCACCATTTCCGCGATTGTTACTATTTTTATTTATCAATTAGTCAACAAAAGGCTAACAAATATAAAACATCTTTTGTTTGTTTTCTTAACCTGGTTGCTTTTCGCCTTTTTGGCCTTCACAGCCAGAAGGCATCTACCGCTGTTTACTGTCAGCTCAGTACATATTCTAGAAAATATACTGAAATTCGATAATAAAAAAAGTCCAAAAAAAGCAGAGGGGTTTGTCACCGCCATATTCCTTTTTGCGATTATCATTTTCAGACTAGTAAACATGCCAAAGTTAGAAAACGGTTGGCAGTCACTTTGTCAAAACGGAAAAACCAGGTTTCCCTGCCAAGCAGAAATGTTTTTAGAGTCTAATCCTTCTTATTGTCATAACCTTTTCAACACTTACGAGTGGGGTGGCCATATTGCCTGGCAGTTACCGGACAGAAAAACATTCATTGATGGCCGGATGCCGGCATGGCCAGCAGAGGAAGGGAAAAGCCCTTACACCGTCTGGCTAGAAATAATTCAAACCCAACAAGGATTTGAAGACCGACTTGAAAAGCTAAAAGTTGACTGTATATTTATCAGTAAAGGTACATTTCTAGACCTTGAGTTGAGAAAAAACAAACTGCCCTGGCAGGTTATTTATCAGGATGATTTTGCCGTCATTTGGAAAAAAAATGAATAGGAATTTAATAATGATTCACGGTATCGTCTCAGGAAAAGTACAGAATGTTGGTTTTAGGCGATTTGTCCAAAAAACCGCCCAAAAACTAAATTTAACCGGATGGGTGAGAAATCTAGACGACGGAAAAGTTGAGTTGGTTGGCGTAGGGCCCAAACAAAAGATTGATTTTTTTGTCGACACAGTAAAAAAGGGCACTATTTTATCCAGAATCGACAGTGTTTTAATTTCCGAAAGAAAAAATGTTTCAGATAAAACATTTTCCTCGTTTGAGATAATCCAAACTTTCGGGTAAAAATTTGCTATAATTAGGTATGGAAATTATTCCTGATTATTTTTTGTATTTTGGATTAATGCTTATCGGGCTGGAACTTATCATTGGTGTTGATACCGGTTTTGACCTGGTCCTGCTGGGCATAGCAGCCATCTTGGGAAGCGTTTTTTTCTGGATCACTACCAATCTCTGGGTTGGTATCGGAACAACAACGGCAATCACCTTTTCATATATTTTTTTCGGCAGAAAACTACTCAAAACAAAACTGTTTTCTTCTCTCCATAAAACAAACACGGACCGGTTGATAGGCAATCGAGGTTTGGTTACCAAAAAAATCATCCCTCATCATCCAGGACAGGTTAAGGTTGACGGAGAAATTTGGCGCGCAGAGGCAACAAAAACAATCGATGAAAAAGAAACCGTCATTGTTAAAGATTTCGACGGGGTAACATTAAAAGTTGAAAAAGGAGCTAAAAAATGACCTTTTGGATGATCTTGGGCATTATTGCCATCATTACTTTATTTCGGGGACTTAAAATTATTTCTCCTTTTCAAAAAGGGCTGGTTGTAAGACTGGGAAAATTCCACTCAACCTTGTCTCCGGGAATGAATTTTGTCATCCCATTTATCGACTCGGTAATTCGTGTCGATATGCGGGAACAGGTTATTAATGTTGAACCCCAAAAGGTAATCACTAAAGACAATGTCGGCGTTTTGGTTGATGCGGTAATCTATACCAAAATCATTGACCCGGCTAAAGCAGAATTTGAAATTGAAAATTTTGAAACAGCGGCAACGACCTTGGCACAAACCACTCTAAGAAACCTTATTGGAGACAAAACTCTCGACCAAACGCTGGTAGCTCGAGACACGCTAAACGAAATGCTCCGGGAAGTTTTGGATGAGGCCACAAACGGCTGGGGAGTCAAGGTTACCAGGGTAGAACTACAAAGAATTGATCCTCCTGCAGACATTACCGAAGCAATGAGCAAACAAATGAAGGCGGAAAGAGAAAAAAGAGCGACGATCTTAACTGCCGAGGGAAAAAGACAGTCAAGTATTTTAACCGCCGAAGGAAATAAAAGAGCGGCAATCTTAACCGCAGAAGGAGAAGCAGAGGCTCTAAAAATGGTTTCTGAATCTGCCCAGAAGTATTTCAAAGATAGGCCGGAAACTCTAAAAAAGCTTGAGGTTTTACAAAAGACTCTTTCTAAAAATACCAAGTTTATCATTCCCTCCGGAAGTGAGACGATAAATCTTCTCAATCTGGATGAGAGCGATAAAAAAACAACTGTTATACCAAGAAAATAATTATCTTGCCGCCAGTTGAAGATCGGAAAGAGCTTTTTCCCAATCAGGCTGATTCCAGATTACCGCCCCGCAGTGAACTGTGTCTACCGCTTTTTCTTTGAGCTTCTCAATATTATCTAGATTTACTCCGCCATCAACACTGATTTTAAAACTAGCACCCAAATTCTCTCTTAGCCTAATCAGCTGATCAATCTTTACTAATGATTCTTCTCTAAACTGCTGTCCACTGCGACCCGCCTCAACCGCCATCACCAAAATAGTCGAAGTGCGAAAAACAGCCTCGCTACTTAACTCCTCAGCCGAAGTATAAAGATCAATTGCTAGGGCCGACTCCATCCCTTCGCTTTCGACCCGATCAATAAAATCAAGCTGATCTCCCATCTGCTCTATCTGACCTATTACCTTCTGGCCCAGATGAGTATGACAACTCTGCACCCAAGAAAATGGATTATTAACCATCAGATGAAAGTCCCAAGAAATCTCTTTGCCGTGGTAAAAATCCAACCAATCAAGAGGAAAGGTTTTTTCGTCAACAAATTTACCGTCAACAACATCTATTGAAACTCTGTCTACTTTACCGGAAAGAAAATCAAGTTTTTTTCCTAGATCCTCTTTATCGTTGGTTAGAATTGTTGGCACAACTTCCATCTTGAATTAATTAATGTTTAACTGCCAATCTTTGCCGCCATCTCTACTAACCGACAGCCATAACCGTATTCATTATCATACCAAGCGCCAATATGAACCATCTCGTCGGAAACAACCTGGGTTAAAGGAAGATCAACTATCGCCGAACCGCTGTTGCCAATTATGTCTGAAGAAACCAGGGGCTCGTAAGAAGGCTTGATTATTCCTATTAAGTCTTTTTCGGTAGCGGCTTCAATTATAATTGAATTTATCTCGTCAACAGTAGTGCCTTTTTTTAATCGAAAAACAAACTCAGAATAAGAACCACAAGCAACCGGCACCCTGATCGCTGAAGCAGCAAACCTACCCTGCGCTTCCGGATATGCGGCCGCAACCGCTTTTGCCGCTCCGGTTCCAGTAGGAACAATATTCATCCCGGCGGCTCTGGCGCGACGCAGATCTTTGTGAGAATTGTCAACAATGTTTTGTGTTGAGGTATAAGCATGAATAGTAGTGGCCACACATTCTTCAAAACCAAGTTTCTGGTCAATAAGCTTAACTATTGGCGCCATACAGTTGGTAGTACAAGAACCATTACTAACAAGACTCTCCCCTTTATATGAACTAAGATTCACCCCGGCAATATAAGTAGGAATGGTTTCGTCTTTTCTTGGGGCGGAAATAATCACTTTTTTTGCCCCGCCTTTAAAATGGCCCTCCGCAGACCGGTCTAAAAAAACGCCAGTGCACTCCAGAACTGTATCAACCTGGTAATCATGCCAGCGAATCTTCCTAGGATCTTTCTGGGCCAGAACAGGAATTGAGAAGCTACCCACTTTAATCCGTCCAATCTCCTCCCCTTTTTTAGGATCGGAAACATCAACCTTTGCCGGAAACCGGCCATAGACAGAATCATACTTCAAAAGATGCGCCCAAGACGCAGTGTCCATTGATCCGGAAGTATTTACCGCCACCAGGTCAACCTCGTCCCGATATCTTTCCCACCAGACTCGCATCACCACCCGGCCAATCCGACCAAAACCATTAATAGCAACTTTAGGTTTATTCATCTCTAGATTCAGGTTACTGCCAAAAAATAAGATTGTCAAACAAACTATTTTGCCCTAACCATTCCTGCCAAACTTTTGCTTTGCAGAAACTGCAGCATTGCCCCCCCGCCGGTACTGACAAAGTCAAAGCTGTCCCAAAGGCTAAACCAGGACAAAACTCGATGAGTATCTCCACCGCCAGCAACCTTAAATGAAACAGTTTCGGAAATCGCCCTGGCTATTTCTTCTGTTCCTTTTCGATTCTCTTCTTCTTCATAAACACCCATTGGTCCTGCCCAAACGATAGTCGCGGCCGACGCTAAAATTACTTTAAAATTCGCAATCGTTTTTTGATCTAGATCCTTTCCTTGTTTATTCAAACTTCCAATAACCACTTTCTCAGGATCGGTTTTAATTTTTTCCTGGCTAATTCTTACTGGCAACATACCGCCAATAAGTAGCTTGTCTGCCCAGGAAGACAAAAAATGAACATGATCAAGCTTGCCCCTTTTACTACCTCCTAAGACAAAAACCAACGGTCTGGCGGCTTTTTTAAGCAACACCGAAAGGGCTTTGACCTCACCTTCAAACCTCAATCCTAAAAACGAGGGCAAAAACTTGGTGATACCGACTATGGAAGCATGACTACGGTGAGAAACTCCAAACGCCTCGTTGATATACACGTTTCCTAAACCGGCGAGTTTTTTTGAAAAATCAGGATCATTTTCTTCCTCCTCGGGGTGAAAACGAATGTTTTCAAGTAAAAAGATTCCACTTTTTTCTTTTTTTGCTCTCTCAATATTAACCAGTTGACAAGCAGTAGAAAGATTATCCGAAAACCAATCGACCACCGGGGACAAACTCAAATCAGACATAACTTTTCCGGCCGGCCGGCCCATATGTCCGATCATGATAATTTTCTTTGTGCCTTTTTCTTGTAGAAAATGAATCGCGGGAAGAGCCGCTTTCAAGCGATAATCTTCATCAACAACAAGCCTGCCGTTTTCATCTTTTAAATCTACGTCTGTATCAATTCTAAGTAAAACCGTTTTTCCCTTAAAATTAAATTTAGACTCTGAAAGATATTTCATAGAGTTATTTGGCAACAAACTTTTTCTCTAAAGAGAGAATTTTTTCTATCCTTCTTTTATATTTACTTTCCTCTAAAAATTCTTCTTTTAGAAACATGCCAATAATTTTTTGTGCTTTTTTATCAGAAAGAAAATCGGCCGGCAAACAAAGAATATTAACGTCGTCTTCCTGTCTGGCTGATTTTACCTGCTGAGCGGAAAAACCAAGAGCGGAGCGAATTTTTGAAAACTTATTGGCAACGATATCAACCCCCACTCCAGAGCCGCAAACCAATATCCCTACCGACCTGTCTTCATGATCGGATACTTTTTTAGCCACCAGGGAAGCAATATCGGGATAATCATCTTCCGTATCTAAATCATCTACCCCTAAATCCTCAAAAGGAAAACCCCATTGTTGAATCCAAAGAGAAATTTTTTCCTTTAATAAAAATCCCCGATGATCAGCGCCTAAATAAATCATATTAGGAAAAAGCTTCCGCCAACTCTTTTAATTCTTTTTCTGGATTTCTGGCCTTGACAATGTCTGAGCTTACCAACACTCCTTTTGCCCCCAGCAACAAAGATTTTTCAATATCAGATTTAGTCCTGATTCCTGCCCCAACAATAACTAATCTTCCGGAAAGAATTTTGGCAACCTTTTCAATCGATTTCGGTTTAGCGCTAGCAACTGAAATATCTCCACCGATAAGCTCCGGCGGCTCATAAGCATAAATATCAGCAGGAGGCTTTAACCTGCTAACCCATTTCTCTGCCTGACCAAGACTGCGAAAACAAACAATCACTTTGAAGTTTTTTAACTTACTCTCCAGAGAGTTAATTTCCGGATTTTCCTTAGCAAGCTTTTTAATCCAGCTGTCTTTTTTTATTCTTACTATTATCTGGGCCACTTTCCCTGGGGGCAGTTTTTTCTCTGAATGATTGAGTACCACTCCATCGGCTCCTAGACAAACCGCCTGTAGAACTGATATTGCCCCAGTATGTGCTCCTTCAAAAAACAGGTCTCCTCCCTGAAGATAAACCTCTCCACCAACCTCACTTTTAACCCGATAAAGGTCAAGGGCAGAAACGACAGGAGTGATCTTTACTTTTGTTTTTTCAGAAATAGCTTTGCAAATTTTTGCTAGCTTAACCGCCCCGTCAGTAAAGGTCTGCCTGTAAATTTTAAAATTTACAAATATCATTGCTAAATTCTAACACATATTGGCTAACCACAAACTAGTTATTTTCTTTGAAAATGATTTGTTGTTTTTTGCTGTCAAAGACAACAGAATATATCTTGCTCATAAGATCCGCTCTGCCGAGCAGAAAAGGAACTTCCGGGTTGTCGACAAAAAAGCAGTTGACTGAAAGCTCTTTTTCTCCCAGCCTGATTTTAATCTTAGTAAGCCAGCTTTTAACTCCGGTGCCCTCAACCCCCGACATACTAATTTCCTCTAAAGAGTTAAGATTAATCCCCATTTGCTTTGCTATATATGAGGGCAATATTGTTGCCGTCGATCCGGTATCAACAATAAACTGAAAGTCCAACCAAGAATCAGTCTCTGGAAACCAAACTCCAGCAGTAACCAATGGAAGAAACACCTTCCCTAGTCCATCAACATCCTCAAAAACATAAGGAAATTTAGTCTTTGTACCGCCACCGACCAGGCGGAAGACGGGCAATAACCACTTTTTTAAGATCGACATTTTTACTTTTTAACTTTTGAAAGAGTTTTTTAATATCCTTTTCGAAAGCAGCCACTCTTTGAGCATCTTTATAGATGGCAAAAAACCCTTCCCCATATTTTTTTACAGTTCGTTGATAAAAAGCCATCGGTTTGTCGCTATCAGAGAACTTGGTGTTCATATTCATCTCAACCCTACCGCCCGATTAACCCTAACCATTGTTTTTTGAGAAACAGTTTGTTTCTTTTCCAAACCATCATTCAATACTTTTTCCAAGTAGCCTTTTTCTTTGGCAATCTTTTGATATTTTTCCTGAATCGGCTTTAAAAAGTCGCAAACTACACCGACTAAGTCTTTCTTAAAAACCCCATAGCCCTTGCCTTCGTATTTTTTCTCTATCGCGTTAATATCCTCCCCTGATAATACAGAATAGATCGAAAGCAGGTTGCTGATTCCAGGCTTGTCGATTTTATAAACAATCTCACTACCGGTGTCGGTAACCGCCGCCATAATTTTTTTGCTAACCTCTTTTTCTCCGTCTAAAAGATCAATCGTTCCCAAAAAGTCGGTTTCCGATTTACTCATCTTTTTTTCCGGACTGGAAAGTGACATTATTCTTGCTCCGGTTGGCATCATTTTCACTTTTGGAACTACAAAAACATCGCCAAACCGAGAGTTAAACTTTTGGGCTAGATCTCTGGCTAGTTCAACATGCTGTTTTTGGTCCTCCCCGACAGGGACAACATCGGTGTCATAAAGTAAAATATCAGCCGCCATTAAAATCGGATAGTTAAAAAGACCCAATGTTGCTTTTCCTTTAAGTTGGCTTGACTTAGCCTTGTATTGAGTCATTCTTTCCATCTGCCCCATTGGAGTAATACAATCCAAAATCCAAGTCAGGCTGGCATGATCTTGATTATGAGACTGAACAAAAATTGCTGATTTTTCAGGATCAACCCCACAAGCAATATATAAACCCGCCAGTTCTCTGGTCTTTTCTTTTAAATCATTTGGGTCTTGAGGAACAGTAATTGCGTGCAGATCAACGATACAATATATACAATCATAGTCAGACTGAAGATCAACCCACTGCTTAACCGCACCAATATAATTTCCCAAGTGTAAATTACCGGTTGGCTTAACACCAGAAAACACACGTTGCTTATCCATGGATTGATTATATCATCTTAAATCCGGCAGTTTTATTTTGAAAAATGACTTTTCGTCTGCAACTGCCAAAGATAGTAGTATATTCCCTTTTTATTTTTGGCAAGTTTCTGGTGTGAACCGATTTCAATAATCTCTCCATAGTCCATAACAACTATTTTTTTGGCTTTTTTAATCGTCGAAAAGCGATGAGCGATAATCAAAACAGTTTTGCCTTTAGCAACTTTCCACAAAGAATCCTGAATTAGTCTTTCCGACTCTGAATCCAGGTTGCTTGTTGCCTCGTCAAAAATAATAATTTGAGGATTGCTTAGTATCATTCTGGCAATCGCCAGTCTTTGTTTTTGACCTCCGGAAAGCTTTATCCCTCTTTCTCCCACTCGAGTATTATATCCTTCTGGCAGACTTTTAATAAACCCTGTTAAATTGGCCATTTCTACTGCAGCCGCTACCTCTTTGTCGGTAGGATTTTTATGCCCATAAGCAATATTAAACCTAATGGTATTGTCAAAAAGAATCGGTTCCTGAGGAACAACGCCAATACAAGACCTTAGATTGCTTTTGGTAACGTCTTTTATATTAACCCCATCAATAAAAATATGTCCCTGAGTAACATCAAAGAAACGCAAAAGCAATTTTACCAAAGTGGTTTTTCCTACCCCTGACCGGCCAACAAATGCAACAGAATCACCTGGATTAATTTTTAAATTAATGTCTTTCAAAACTCTACCCTGACTGTCAGGATAGGAGAATGAAACATTACTAAAGTTAATTTCTCCCTTTATGTGATTGATCTTCTTTGGCTCCCTGGGATCTTCGACAACAATTTCTTCGTCCAGTATCGAAAGATATTTCTCAATATCGACATAACTTTTGGCAATATTTCTAAAACTGTAAAGAAGCCCAAAGAATTGAAAATAAAAACTCTGAATGAAAGCAGTTACCATGACAAAATCGCCAGCAGAAATTTCGCCAGCGATCAGCTTTTTGACCCCCAGCCAAAGAATAACCAAAGCTCCAAGATTAGAAAGACCTCCGACAGCAAGGCCGATTATTCGAAAAGAAATTGAAAAATCCCAAGTTTTTTTAATAACATCTTTTAGATGTAGATCTAGTCTTTGAGTTTCTTTCTTTTCTTGGGCAAAATACTTTACCGTCTCGTAGTTGATTAAATTGTCAGTAATTACCGCCGAAGCCTCATCTTCGGCCGTGTTTAGTGCTTCACGGGTACCCATATTGTGTTTTAGAAGTTTCCAACCGACAAATGAATTGCCGATAAAAGTAGCCAGCAGTAAAACAATAAATATCGGATCAACTCTTCCTATAAAAAACAATGTAGTTGCCAACCCGATCAAAACATACAACACTTCTCTATGAATGTTGTGCGATAAATTCCAATAAGCATTGTCTCCCCGCTTAAAGGCGCTTATTAACGAACCGGTGCTTTTGTTAGCATGATAAGCAAAATCAAGTTTCTGAATATGCTCAAAAACTGCTCTTCTAATGTCTTGAGCGGTGGGGATAAATACGCGGTCGCTAAGGTAGTAGCCTAAATTATCAAAAAGATTGTCAGCAAACTTTGCCCCAATAAAAAGAGCAACTATCACCATTAATCCTGAATAGTTTTTTTCGGTAATACTATCGATAAGTAGTTTGTAAAGATAAGGAATGATGTTATTTAAGACGCCAGAAAATACGGCCACGGCGATAAAGATCGCAAAAGCGCCTCGGTATCGGAATACAAACTGGTAGTATCTTTTAAACGTTTTGACCATAAGATCTCCTAAAAAACTTTTGGGCTTGACTCCATTATACCGGCAAATTTAAAAACTGCAAGCAGTTTCCATGAGAAGATTGATGAAAAGAGGAAAATAAAGATTATCTACCTACCAGCAAAGCCAAGATATACAAAAACACCAGTAAAAACAGCCAACAAGAAGTATAAAAAACGAGACTAATTGCCGACTTTCTTTTCTTTCTCTCCCAGAAAAGATAAACAGGATAACCAAAAGCAAGAAGACCACAAACTAAAACAGAGACCACCAAAAGGGAGAGTATTAAAAGAGGTCCAAGAAAATTATCTATTTTACCAAACCAGTCTTCTCCGTGATTAAAAATCAGTCCTACCAAGCCACAGTAAAAAGATAACCCTATTGCCTGATAAAGGCCAACTAAAGAAAGAGAAAGTTTCTCTAGCTTTTTAAAAGCTTTCACTAAATAAATTATATCATTGCTTCGTTAACTCAACAATTTTTTCAAAATTATCTTCCTTTGAGATCCTATTCCAGTGTTCACTCCCACAAATTTGGCAACGATATAGTATTCTCCACCCCCCCTTTTTCCTTTCCACCCCTACCGGCTCCATCAAACCCTTACATCTTGATTTTCTGTCCCCCGGATTTATATCGACATGCTTCCCCCAAAGACAGCTGGGACAGTGGTCAGTATATCCATCTCCCTCGACCTTCTCTCCACAGACTTCACAGATAAAATTTTCTTTTGTTTTTAAAAAATTTACTGCCACTTTACTTGATTATTGTGTCAATATTTTCCAACATATCAACCACCATTTTAGAAAGATCAAACTCAGGTTGCCATCCCCAGTCTTTTCTGGCTTGAGAATCATCAATTACTTTTGGCCATGAGTCGGCAATTTTTTGTCTTTCGTCCGGCTGATAATCAATAGTAAACTCGGGAATGTGTTTTTTAATCTCCTCGGCTAACTTTCTCACTGAAAAACTCATCGCTGCCAAGTTGTAGCTTTGACGAATAGTTAACTTTTCCGGATCAGCATCCATGATATCAATGGTCGCTTTAACCGCGTCCGGCATATACATCATCGGCAAAACCGTTTCCGGACCAACAAAACAAGTATAGTGCTTGCTTTTAACCGCCTCGACAAAAATTGCCACTGCATAATCAGAAGTTCCTCCCCCTGGAGGGGTTTTATAACTGATCAGTCCCGGATAGCGCAAGCTGCGAACATCGACTCCGAACTTTTCAAAATAATAACTTGATAAAAGTTCTCCGGAAACTTTAGTTACACCGTAAATTGTACTGGGTTCTAAAACTGTTTTTTGGGGTGTATTTTCTTTGGGAGTTGTTGGTCCAAAAGCGGCAATTGAGCTGGGCCAAAAAACTCGCAAATTTTTGTCTCTAGCCAGATCCAAAATGTTTTTCAAACTCTCCATGTTAACTTTCCAAGCCAGATCTGGTTTCTTTTCCCCATGAGCAGACAAAATCCCAACAAGGTGATATACAATTCCGACATCATGCTTTTCTATCAGGCCAGCCAAGGCTTCTGCGTCCGTTGCGTCCACAGTCTCGTAAGGACCGGTGGCCAGAATATCTTCATTAGGAGCAGTCGAATGGCCAGCGGCAATAATATTTTCTCCGCCAAATTTCTCTCGCAGAGCGATAACCAGTTCAGAACCGACCTGACCGGTTGCCCCGGTAATTAAAGTCTTTTTCATCTTTACTCCTTTTTTAAAAATTTAAAAACGCTGTTAGCGGCAATCGCTCCCTCGGAAGCGGCGGTAACAATTTGTCTAAAACCTGAGGATCCGGTAGTAAAATCGCCTGCCGCCCAAACTCCCTTGACATTAGTTCTCGCCTCTTCGTCAACAACAATATAGCCTTCTTTATTGGTCTTAAGGCCCAAAAGTTTATTAAATTGATCGTTAGGAAATTCGCCAATCTCGACGAACAATCCATCAACTGAAAGATTTTTTTCACTATTATACGATTTATCTAAGACTATTCCCTCGAGCTTCTCGGTACCGCAAACATCAATTACATTAGTTTGGTAAATCACCTCAACGTTTTTCTTTGTAGAAAGGTTTTTTATCCAAGCAGCCTCCGCTTTCAACTTACTCCCACGATATATCAGATAAACCTTTGAACTTATCTCAGAAAAATACAAAGCGGCGGTAACAGCAGCATTACCGCCACCAACTACGGCAACCTTTTTGTCTTTAAAAAACATTCCGTCACAAGTGAAACAATAAGAAATCCCTTTTCCTAGAAACTGGTCTTCTTTTACTAACCCCAGTTTTTTCCTTTTAGTTCCGAGAGCAAGTATCAATGCTTTGGCAAGATAAATATCGCCCTGTTTGGTAGTAACAGAAAAACCAGACCTTAATTTTTTAATATTAGTTACCAAATCAGATATCAGCTCAGCTCCAGCCCCAAGGGCATGCTCTTTAAATTTATTCATTAATTCAAAGCCGCCCGATTCAGAAACTCCTGGGTAATTGCAAACTCTGTGAGCTTTTCCTCCTGTACCGCCAAAAACATCGGAAACGACCAAAGTTTTTAAGCCGTACCGAGCCGCATAAAGCGCGGCCGACAATCCGGCCGCCCCACCACCAATAATCAAAACGTCAACACTTGTTTCTTTTTTATCCATAAAAGCTTAAGAAAGAGAATTAATTTTTTCTTCAAGAACTTCTTTTGGCTGAACTCCAAGCATCTGCTCGGCTAGCTCTCCATCTTTGAATATAATTATCGTTGGAATACTTTGAACAGCAAACTTTGAAGCCGTCTGGGGATTCTCGTCAACATTTAGTTTTCCCACTTTTGCCTTTTGTTTATTGTCCTCAGCAAACTGATCGATAATCGGTCCCATTATCTGACAAGGTCCGCACCATGGTGCCCAGAAATCAACAACTACCAAACCCTTTTGATCTAAAACTTCTTTTTGAAAATTATCATCTTTAAATTCATGTGCCATTTTTACTCCTTTATTTAATTTTTAATAATCTTTGCAACATTATACTAGCTTTTTCCTTTTTGGCTAAAGAAACATTCTTACATACTTCGTTTTCAAGTAGCGCCACAGTCAAGCTATCCAGTCCCGACCGAACTGCTCTTATTTGCTGAAAAAGCTCGTCGCAGCTGCGACCCGACTGGTACATTTTTATCACTCCACCAATCTGACCCTCAAGTCTCTTTAACCGATCAACCATTTTTTTGTCTATCTGTTTTACCATACTGGGGTACAGTATATGCAATAAACAAAACCTTGTCAAGAAAAGTTGTTGTTTATTCGTAACGAAGAGCTTCTATCGGAGAAAGTTTGGCTGCTTTGTTGGCAGGAATCACCCCAAAGGCAATACCGATAAAAGCGGAAACGCCAAAAGCTAAAAATATCGACCATAGAGTAACCGTAGCTGGGAAAAAACTGCTAATTGCCGCCGCGATAAGATAGCTAAGGCCTACTCCAATCATTCCCCCAAGCGCCGAAACTAATACCGATTCCAATAAAAACTGAATCAGTATATCTCTCGGAGTAGCCCCAACTGCTTTTCTCAAACCAATTTCTTTGATTCTCTCGGTAACAGAAACAAACATGATATTCATTATTCCTACCCCACCGACCAAAAGAGAGATTGAGGCGATTCCGGCAAGAGCGATAGTAATTGTACTCAAAATACTACCAATCATTGATAAAATTTGTGACTGATCAGCAACAGAAAAATCGTCTTCTCCGTCATACCGTTTAGCCAGTGCCACCTCGATGTCTTTCTTGGCTTGGTCTATCTTGTCTTCGCTAACCACCTCGGCAACAAGAGTATAAAAATCGCTCTCGCCGGTAATGTCAAAAACAACCTTGTAGGGAGTATAAATAATTGCATCTGGATCATCGCCCAATCCGGAGATTCCTCCCTTCTTCTCGGTTACCCCGATAACTTTAAGTTTTTCTCCTCCCAGACTAATTTTCTTGCCCAGCGGATCAGAATCCTTGAAAAGTTTTTCTACTACCTTTGTGCCAACGACAACCACCTTTGCTCCTCGGGACTCTTCAGCACGATTAAAAAACCGACCTGTTTCTACTTTAATATTTTGTGCAGAAACCACCTCTGTTGTTGAACCGGCAACTTCCACAAAAAAATCATTGCCCCCAAATGAAGCAACGTCGCTGGTGCTCACTACCGGAGAAACACCGACGATATTGTCTAGCTTTTCTACCGTCGAAACATCTTTAAAGTCGAATCGCAAAGTAGTTGTCATCCCTGCCCCTCCACCACTAAAGCCGCCTTCGCCAAAAACATTGCCCGGCATAATATAAAGTTTATTAGCTCCTAAACTTTCAAACTGATCTTGAATGTAAAACTTAAGACCGTTACCAATGGAAACCAACAAAACTACACTCATAACTCCGATAATCATTCCGAGCATTGTTAAAAAGGTTCGGACTTTGTTTCTTTTTAGCTGGCCTAGCGCGATATTCAAAAAACAAGTGGTGGTAAGCCTCATTCTTCCTCCTTTACAATTTTGCCGTCAGAAAGATATATTCTTTTTTTGCCAAATTTTGCCAACGCCTGATCGTGAGTAACAAAAATCAAAGTCTTACCGCTCTCTTTATGTAGATCAAGCAAAAGCTCGGTAATCTCTTTGCCCGTTTTTGAATCCAAATTGCCCGTTGGCTCGTCAGCTAGAATAAACTTAGGGTCACACATCAGCGCCCTGGCGATAGCCACCCTTTGCTGCTGACCGCCGGAAAGTTGATTGGAAAGATGATCCATCCTTTCGCTCAAGCCAACTTTCTTTAGAATCATTCTTGCCCTTTTATCGGCTTCGCGTTTTTCCATATTAGGATTGTACAGAAAAGGAAGCAGAGTGTTGTCCAGCACCGAGGTTTTAGAAAGAAGATTAAACTGTTGAAAAACAAAACCAATTGTTTGATTACGAAGCAGAGCCATTTTCTTTTCTGGAAAACTGTTTATGTTTTTACCTTCCACAAAAACCTCTCCTTTTGTGGGCTTGTCCAAAAGACCCAAAATATGCAGCAGGGTTGATTTTCCTGACCCGGAAGAACCGACAATACTAATAAGCTCCCCCTCGTTTATTTTCAAAGAAACCCCATCAAGGGCACGAACAACAGACTCCCCCATAGTGTAATACTTGGATATATCTTTCAGCTCCAGAATAGGTGTCGAGTTTTTTTTAGCCATCACTCTCAGTAGGAAACAACTGCTTCTCCCTCTTTAAGTCCAGAAACAATCTCAACATCATCATCAGTTTTAAACCCTGTTTCAACCACTCTTTTTTCTTTTTCCCCTTGAGGGCCAACCACATACACCCATTTTTCATCTGTACCATTAACCGAATCTATGGGAATATATAAAACGTCTGTTTTAGATGCGGTTAAAATATTTCCTTCACCCTCCATCCCTAGGCGAAACTGGTAATCGGAATTGTCTAGTTGGTCAAAGTCTATTTCAACCAGATACTTGGGACTACCTGTGCTGGCAGTAGGAACAAAGCCAACCCTAGTCACCTTCCCAGAATATGTTTTTTCCGGATAAGCGTCAATATATATAGTTACTTCCTGCCCCGCTTTTATCTCGACCACCTCATCCTCATCAGCTTCAGCGTAGAAATAAACCGATCCCGGATCAACAACAGAAAACTCAGCCGTTGCCGGAGTAACATTCACCCCAGGGTTGGGAACATCAACTTTAGTAACCAGGCCTTCAATGGGGGTAGTTAGGGTGGCAAATTTAACTGCCAAATCCGCTAACTCAACATCCAAAACTGCTTTGTCCAAATTGTACTGGTTTTTTTCCAAGATTCTTTTGGCAGTATCAGAAATTTCAAACCATTTTTCCTCATACTGATAATCCTCTCTTCCCTGTTCCCAATCGGAACGGTAAGCCAGATAGTCATACATTTCTTTCTCAAAACTTTTTTTCAGAGAACGGGTATCCAGAGAAGCCAAGGCCTGCCACTTTTTTACTAGGTCGCCTTCTTTTGCTCCCACCCAAACCAAAAGCCCTGATCCTTGAAAACGCAAATCAGCTTTTTGATGGGCATCAACCGACCCAGACAAAGCAACTATTCTTTGTAGGTCGCCCCTTTTTGCCTTGGTGGTCTCAATCTCTTTCTGCTGGCTTCCTTTTTTAATAGAAGAAAAACCAACCAAAGCCGCTAAAATAAGCAAAACTACCAGCCACCAGCGTTTTTTGATAAAGGATAGTGTTTTTTTCATAAAGATAAATATTTTGACAACTACCTATTATACCTTAGGTTCAGTTCCTGCTCAATATTTTCGATATCAGCCCTCAGAGGATCTAGTTTCCTCGCTTTGGCTATCGCTAACTTTGAAAGATCATTCTTTCCAATTTTCTGCCAGTTAATTGCTAGCTCCACCCAGGCATCAGGATATGTTTCGCTTTCTAATGCTATCTCTTTCCAATAATTAATTTCCGCTATTACCGGCTCCGTCTTTTTTTCTTCTGCTTTTTTTAGTTGAATAATCTCAGAGATTTTTAGAATAAAGAGAGATAGAACGACCAAGAAAATCAAGAAATCAAAACCAATCTTTCTTTTTTTAACCTCTTTTTTCTTCATTTCTTAGTCCGTCCTCCGGCCAAGAGCTGGAAATCAGCATCTGGGAAGAAAAAAGCGACTGGTCTTTAAACTTATCCTTAAAAATTTCATAAATTACTTCAGTGATAAAAGGAGCAAAAGGATGTAGAAGTTTTAGGCTAGTTGTCAAAACAGTAATCAAAGTCGGCAGGGCATCAGCTCTTCTATCCTTGGTTTCTTCAAGATACACATCACAAAACTCATGCCAAAAAAACTGGTATATTTTTTCCAAGGCTTGACCAAATCGATATTTTTCCAAATCTCTACTAACTGATCTCTCTGTTTTCTCCAGCTTTTTGATTATCTTTTGGTCATCCTTATGAATTGGCTTTTTTTCTAAATCAACTTTCCAATCGACATCACCGGCAATCATGGTAATGAACCTTGCCGCATTCCAAATTTTGTTGGTGAAATTTCTCATTGATTTAATTTTATCCTCCCCAACAACAACATCATTGCCCGCGCTAGTACCATAAACCAAGGCCATCCTTAAAGCATCTGCTCCATAATCATTTATTGTCTTTGTCGGATCAACTGCCGTTTCCGGTTTTGACTTGCTCATCTTGCTACCGAAAACGTCACGGACAAGACCATGCAGATAAACAGTCTTAAAAGGCACTTTTCCTGTCCTGTATATTCCCAGCATCATCATTCTTGCCACCCAGAAAAATAAAATCTCATATCCCGTTTCCATCACCGTAGTCGGATAATATCTTTCATAGTCCAAACCTTTTAGATAACCCAACACCGAATACGGCCACTGACCGGAGGAAAACCAGGTGTCAAAAGTATCCGGATCGCGGATAAAATTTGCCTCTCCGCAGGAGCACTTTTTAGGAGGTGTTTTGCCAACATAGATTTTTCCACAGCCCCTCTTATTGGCCTCCTTTTCAAGATCGGGATTCATTATTCGTTGGAGTTCAGAAATTCCTTTTCCGCCACAATACCAGATTGGTAGTTGATGGCCCCACCAAAGCTGACGGGAAATACACCAATCACGAATATTGTCCATCCAATGAAAATAAGTTTTCTCAAACCTTTTAGGAATGATCTTTGTTTCCTCTTTTAAAACCGCATCAGCCGCCTTCTTGGCCAAAGGTTTCATTTTAACAAACCACTGCAGCGAAACAAGTGGTTCAATTGTTGTCTTGCACCGTTCACAATAACCGACCCTGTGTTTGTAAGATTCTTCTTTTTCTAAAAAGCCCTCTTTCATTAATTTTTCAACAATCAATCCTCTTGCTTCTTTTGTGGTTAAATTAGAAAACTCTCCTATGTTGCTTGCCATCTTGCCATCAAAACCAATTACCTGGATCACCTCAAGCTTGTGTCTTTTGCCGGTAGCAAAGTCGTCTGGATCATGAGCTGGGGTAATTTTTACTGCACCAGTTCCAAATTCAATATCAACCATCTTATCGGCAATAACAGGAATTTTTCTACCTACCAAAGGCAAAATAACATTTTTGCCAACAATATCTTTATATCTTTTATCTTTTGGGTTAACAGCAATAGCGGTATCGCCAAGCATCGTTTCGGGACGAGTGGTGGCAACAACAATTTCCCCATCTCCAGATGCATACGAGTATTTAATGTGCCAAAGCTTAGAGTTATCCTTTTTGTAATTAACTTCCAAGTCAGAAAGAGCCGTTAAACAGCGAGGACACCAGGAAACCATCCTCCAGTCACGATAAACCAAACCGTCTTTATAGAGCTTGTAAAAAGTGTCATAAACAATTTCGGTTACGTCGCTATCGAGAGTAAATTTCTCCCTTCCCCAATCGCAACTTGCTCCCAAAAGTCTGAGCTGATCGTACATATCCTTTTTGTTTTTTTGGGTAAATTTAAAGCATTGTTTCCAAAACTCTTCTCTCCCCAAATCAAAACGCGTCTGGCCTTTTTTCTCTAACTCTCTTTCAAAAACAACCTGAGTAAGTATTCCCGCGTGATCCGCACCAGGAACCCATAAGGCCGCCTTACCCTTCATTCTGGCATATCTGGTCATCAAGTCTTCTAAAGCAACAAAAGTAGCGTGACCAACATGAAGGGCTCCGTTCGCATTTGGTGGCGGCATAACAATACAAAATGGTTCTTTTTTTACATCTTTGTCAGGAGCAAAAACCGACAGTTCCTCCCACTTTTTATATATATCCTTTTCAAACTTTTGGTGATCGTATCTTTTGTCCATAGCTGTGGTATTCTAGCATTTCTTAGCCACAAAGTTAACCGGAGACCAATAAAATCTTATCACTACTCTTTTCTCCAGAGCTTATAACAATTTTTGAAACAGGAATATTTAAATATCTTGCAACTACTTTTATCAGTTCCTTGTTTGCTTTTCCCTGAAAAGCAGGAGAAACCAGACGAACTAAAAGCCCTTGCTCGCTCTCACTAACTTCCGACTTTTTTGACCCAGGTTTAACTTTGACAATGATCTTTTTCATAACTTAAAATCCTTTTCAAAAACTTGTAGATAATCACATTTATTAATAGAATAGTAGCATGAGCAACAAAGAGGATTTGGAAAAACTGTATCGCCAAGTCGCCGACTGCCAGAATTGTTCTCTATATAAAACCGCTACTAATTCTGTTCCCGGAGCAGGAAACCCGGAAGCAGAAATAGTTTTTATTGGCGAAGCCCCGGGTTATTTTGAAGACCAAAAAGGCCTGCCCTTCGTAGGAAACTCAGGCCATCTGCTTGATAAACTTCTAACAGAAATTGGTTTGGAAAGAAAAAACGTGTACATCGCCAACATTCTAAAACACCGTCCTCCCCAAAACCGAGATCCTTTGCCGGAAGAGATAAAAGTCTGTGCTCCCTTTTTGAAAGAGCAACTTTTAATAATCAAGCCAAAAATTGTTATCACCCTGGGTCGGTTTGCAATGAACTACTTTATTCCCAGCGCCTACATTTCCCAATCTCACGGAAAACCACAACAAATAACATGGGAAGGGCTGAGCTTACTTGTCTATCCTGTATATCATCCTTCGGCAGGCTTGAGAAATGGTCAGATGATGCAAAGCCTAAGAGAGGATTTCCTACTTATCCCTTCCATCATTGACGACCTTAAGCAAGAAATAAAAGAAAATAATAAAACTGTCCCAGCAAAACCGGAGCAAAAACAAATGTTTTAAACCATGAAAAATATTTTTGTTATCAAATACAACGGAGAAAAACAAAGCTATAACCAGGGAAAGGTTCTAAATTCGATTATCCGCTCCGGAATTGAAAAAAAAGAAGCACTAAATATCTTGATTGAGGTGGAGAAAAAATTATTTAACGGAATCTCAACCAGAGAGCTTTACCAGATTGTTAGCCGACAGATTGAAAACTTCGGCTATGAACCCGGCAAGCAAACATATAAATTAAGAGAGGCTCTGGGAAAAATGGGTTCTTTTGATTTTGAGAAATTCATCTTAAAAATTTTACAAGAAGAAGGGTTTGAATGCGCTTACGACACCATTGTCAGCGGAGAGTGCGGCGAACATCAGGTTGATATCATCGCTCAAAATGAAAATAAAATTTATTACGTAGAAGTAAAACACCATCAAAACTTTCACCGTAACTGCGGCCTAGGAACAGTTTGTGAAGTTCAAGCAAGGCTAGAAGACATGAATAACGGTTACGGCAAGAAAAAGTTTAACTTCTCTCAGGCCTGGCTTTTTACTAACACGAAAATTTCCGACCACGCAAAAAAATATGCCAGTTGCAAAAACATTAAGCTAACCAGCTGGAGATTTGACAGCGAAGATTTGGGCCTGGAAAAACGAATTGAAAAGCTAGGCAATGCAGAGGTGGAGAAAATAATTGAGATAATTAATGATAAAAAGAAAAAGTACTAGTTTTTTCTGCCCACATACTGACCAGTTTCAGTACTTACAATGACCCTTTCCCCTTTTTTTATAAACAAGGGAACTTGAATAACCGCCCCGTTATCTAGAGTCGCCGGTTTGGTTGACCCGGTCACCGTATCCCCTTTGATTGCCTGTTCCGTTTTGGCAATTTCAAAAACAATTCTTTTCGGTAGTAGCACCGCAATCACCTCATCCTGCCAAATAGACAAGCCATACTCCTCGCCCTCCTTTATAAACTGTTTTACATCCTCAACTACCTTCTGGTCAACCTCTATCTGCTCGTAACTGCGATTATTCATAAACACAAACTGATCGCCGGTTTTGTATAAAAACTGGGATTTTTTTAGCTGGACATCGATTTCTTCGACCCCCTCGTCGGTCCTTAAAACCTCCTTGGCGACATTGCCGGTTTTCAGGTTCTTTATTTTTAACCTAACTACCGCCGCCCCTTTGCCTGGATTATAAAACTCTTTGTCGGCAATAATTACCGGATCGCCATTCCAGTCTAAAAACATACCTTTAGTAATGCTACCTGCTTTAATCATCGGGATATTCTAGCACATTCAAACCTAAAGGTTAAAAATCTCCTCTCCAGAAAACAACAAAACTTGATTAATATCAGTTTTATCGGTCATAATCATCATTAATCTATCTACTCCTAAAGCTACCCCAGAACAATCAGGCAGTCCGGATCGCAGGGCGGCGATAAAATCATTATCGAAAGGGTGTGAAATCATACCCGCCTTTTTCCTTAATCTCATTTCTTTTTTTAACTGTCTTTCTTGCTCAACCGGATCAGCGAGTTCGTTGTAGGCATCAGCCAGTTCAACCCCACAGATATAAAGCTCGAATCTTTCTTTGAAACGAGGATCAGAACTACTAGTTTTTGCCAACGGCGCAAACTGGGCTGGGAAATCAAATAGAATTGTTGGTTTTCCAAAACCAAGTTTTGGCTCAATCTCTGTTAGAAAAATAAGGTTGTGCAAATCATCCCAACTACAATCTCCTGATAAACGATATCTTTTCTTTTTGACAAACTTTTTCAAAACCTCTCTATCAAACAGCTTATCCACTTTAATGCCTGTGTACCTTTCAAAAGCCTCGGCTACAGAAACTTTCTCAAACGGACCATTTATCTTTATCACATTGCCCTGGTAGTTGATCTCCGATTTTCCCAGGTTAATCTCTCTTATTAAATTCTCACAATCAACCATTGTATCTTTATAGTCGGCTTTTGTACGGTACCATTCAAGCAAGGTAAACTCGGGATTATGAAAATGACCGCCAATATCGGTATTTCTAAAACTTTTAGTAATTTCGAAAATGTTTCCTGACCCAGCGGCAAGCAGTTTTTTGTGCCAAATTTCTGGTGAGGGGGTTAAAAAGGCTTTAGTCTTTCTGCCAAGCTTATCTTTAAGCTCTGTTTGAAACACTTCTAAATATGATTCAGGGATAAGCGACGGCGACATAACCGGGGTTTGAACCTCTAAAAACCCCTCACTTTTGAAAAAGTGACGAATCGAGTCAATTACATCAGCCCTCATCTTGAAAATCTGCCAATCACTTCGGTTTTCTTTTAATTTCATCCAGTCCATAACCAATTATACCTCTTTACCCTAAACAATCAGTTATGCTAGGATAAAATCATTAGAGGTTTTTCTAAAAATACATGAATCAAACAAACTCCTTTTCCGCCGCTTTAAGCGGATTGGTTGTCGCTATTATTCTTCTTGCTGGAGTATTTTTTCTTCCCTGGAACCAGGTCCGCTGGGGAAAAATTGAAAATACTGTTCCGGAAACTACCACTGTCACCGGCTCCGCCGACAGCCAAGAAAAAAGCCAGATTGCCAGTTTTACTGCCGGGGCGACCGCCATCAAAGACGATAAGCAGGAAGCGATAAATGAGGTAAACGGAAAAGTAGAAGCCCTCGTCTCTTCATTAAAGAATTTTGGTATTGCCGAAAAAGATATAAAAACAGAGAACTTAAGCATTTACCAAGACCAGGAAACCTACTATGAAGATGGCCGGCAGAAAACAAGACCAGGTCAGTGGCGAGTCAGTAATTCGATTAGTATTACTCTTCACGACGTAGATAAAGCATCTGACTTAGCTGAACTTTTAGCGGCCGGCGGAGCAACAAATGTTTACGGGCCCAACTTTTCTCTTGATGATACCAGTCAAGCGGAACAGGATCTTCTAGAACAGGCTATTGAAAATGCCAAACAAAAAGCAGAAATCATCGCTACCGCCAGTGGGAGAAAATTAGGAAAAGTCATCAATGTTACCGAAGGGTACCAGTCAGCAAATGTTTACTCTGCCTACAGAGACCTGGGAGGTGGAGGAGGCGGCGGAGGAATTGAACCAGGAACGGGAACGGTTAGTAAAACGGTAACCGTTACTTTTGAATTGGACTAATTAAACTCTGACGGAAAAAACTTTCATGCTGATTAAGTTTTTCAACCTATATCTCGAAAGGCAAAACTCCAACCCGTTCTTCAAAATAAGGCCTAAGTTCCTGCAAAGTTTTTCTGACTAAGGGAAAGGCTCTTTCTTTGCCCTTTTTACCTCTGCCCGTCATTACCGCCCTGGCAACTTGGTAAGCCGCTTCTGCTGAAGGCATTCTGCCTTTAATAGATAATCTTTTTCGAAGATCTTCGACAAACTCTGGTTGACTTATAGCCCAAGAGACAAATCTTTCTCTAATGATTGATAAATCGTCTAAGTTTTCACGTAGCTCCGCTAAATTATCTTCGGGAAGGTTAAGTTGATCAGCCAAGGCTTTATTTTTTTCTAATTCTCGGACAATCTGCCAGCCGCGATTTTGATCGGAAAAGTATAAAACAGTGCTGTCAATTGATTTTGTTACCTTTCTGCCATCGTAAAACGAAGAAGGAAAACGAAATCTATCAGCGATTGTTTTTTTTAAATACCAAGAAGGCCTAACAATTTGGCTGATTTCATGTTTTAAACGCCAGCTTACGGTTTCCATTAATTTTGGATCATTAAGAGATGCGCGAAAACGTTCAGAAATAGCCATTAGCGGCAACAAGGATTCTTGACCAGCTGCAATTCGAATACAATCGGTTCCGTCTTTGCCAGCGGGAATACGTTCAATTCTAGTACCATCAAAACCATAGCTAGTTCCTACTCCACTTTCGGGAAACACGCGATGCACGCCAGCATAACCACGAAGCATTTCTGAAACAGCCTCAACCGCTAAGGGATTCACTTCTATAAATAGAAATGGTGGCAAAACGCCATATTGTTTTGCCAAGCGCCCTGATTCGGCATCTCTATTGGGTGCAAAATGTATACTATCGAAAATGGGATTTTCCTCTATGGAAGGAGCAAGCCTTTCAGCAAGATAAGCGGCGTTGCGGCCCGCCCTATTAATTCGATGAGTTTGGGCTTCTGCGCTGAAAGGAAAAAGGACAGCAGCATTATATTCTGGCATCATCACTCCTCTTGAACCAGTGGCTGTTCTAACTAGCTCTGGATGAGAACCGTAAGCCAAAGCAACCCCTCCAGGAACAGTGTCCATTCCCAGTTGCCCATGCTTTACTAAGCTTTGGACTTCTATTACGGTAAAGTCTATGCCTTCGTCAGCAATCTCTTTGGTTTTTTCCCACAAATTAAGTGATGATCCATGCATTGTTGAGTCCAAAACCAAAATTATTGGCCGTTCACCAGCTTGCGATTTAATTATTTCTAGGGTTTTTGAAACATCAAAGACCTGATCATCAATATTGCTACTATATGGCTGGGCAAAAACTGCCAGAGGGTGATTAGTCTTCATTTTTACTTTTCTCTCGATTTGTTGGTACAGCTCCTCGTCGACTGAAACAGGATCATCAATGATGCCCAAATCCTTAGCTACTCTTACCAGCTCAAAATAGAATCCTGAGGTAACTACCACTTCGGGTGCAGGAGAGGTAAAGCTCTCAACCGCTTCCATCACTGCCCCCAATGCGCCCATTCCTGAGGAAAAAACTTCAATCTGAGAATCAGCTTCTGGACTCAGTCCGGGCAAACGAAATTCGGAAGCCATATTTATTCCAAGCAAATGCGCCCAAGTTCCCGCTCCTTCACGGTTATAAACACTTACTGGCCGATCAGAGACAACACTTGCTACCCTTTTCACTTCTGCTTGCATTAACCCCCGATGAAACACAGACATTCTAACCATTTCTGGGGAAACTCTTTCGGTGGATAAAGACAAACCGGCCAGCAGGTGACTCAAGTACATAAGCGTTTGTTTTTGTACTTGGACCTGAGCACTATCAGCTAGTGGATCAACTTCTATATCTAGTACTCCAGCGGTTAAACTCGTAATTTCTTCTACCATCCTTTTAGCTTGCCGTGCAACACTTTCCAAAACCGCCGGATGAACATCTGATTCTCTTCTGTATGGAAAGTTTAATTCTTTTTGGGCAGTAGCCGATACCAACTCTGCTACTCCAAGCTTTCCCATCAAAGAAAGATGTAAATTAGCTCGATCAAGTTCTCTTTCTTCAAGGTCTCTGAGGCAAAGCCTTCTAAAATCTTCTGGATCAGAAGGCAGATAATCAGTCTCAAGTCTTTTGGGGCGTCCAGTATTTAGAAAACTGCCAAGATTAGTTTGATCAGCCCACTGTTCGGCTTCTGTTTCTAGTCCTCGCTCTGCAAACAGACCATCAGCAATTTCATTAAGTGGCCGCATCTTTTCTACTAGGGGAGCTATCAATTTTTCTTCAAGAACGTCCCTTGGTTTAGAATTCGGTCTTTGCTCGAGATCCTTTTGAAGTGGAGGAATAGCGGGTATATTTTCACCTTCGGTCATAAGCAAATGTTAACACGAAAGTTTGATGTGTGCACAAATAATTACCACCGGAACTTATCCGAAAAGACCGCTTTTTTAAGATTCACTGTTTTTTCACCGGAAAAAACCACTCCTTCTTTTACTAGTTTCTCTTTTTGTTTCTGCCAACCGCCAAAAACATAACCATCAGCCAAATTGCCTTCCCTGTTAACCACTCGATGACATGGTACTTTGGGATTTTTGTTACCATGAAGCGCCCAGCCCACCACCCGAGAGTCAGAAATACCCAAAGACCGAGCCAGATTCCCATAGGTGGTCACCTTCCCCTCTGGAATTTTCTCTACTAATTTATAAACCTCCTGAAAAATGTTTTTCTCCATAGCCGATTATACAAAGGCTGTTTAAATTTTTCCCCAACAAGGGTAGAATAGGCCATGACAAAAGCGATAACAGTGAAGGTTGTTGGACCAGCAGGAACAGGAATTAAAACCAGCGGACAACTTTTGGCGCAAATTTTGGTTGATCAGAACTACTATACCCACGACTACACCGAATATCCGTCACTGGTAAGGGGCGGACACAACACTCACCAGGTAAGTTTCTCATCAGAAAAAATTAATGCTCCGTTTTTTAAAACACAAATTCTTTTCTCTCTGAAACCAGACCATTGGCAGCAGCACAAAAACGAACTTGAAAAAAACAGTTTGATTTTCTCAGACCAAAAAATTGAGAAAAAAATAAACAGCGGAAAACTGATAAGCTTTCCCCTCTCTGAGCTAGTAAAAAAAGTCGGCAATCCAATAACCGCCAATATTATCTGTCTCGGGACAACTGCTTTTTTGGCGGATCTCGATCAAAAATTATCTCTTTCAACAATAAAAAAATACTTCGGGCAAAAAGCTAAGGATAATTTAACTGCCTTTAAAGTTGGTTTTGATTTTGCCGAAAAAACTTACCAAAAACTTAAATTAAAAACCGAGAAACCGAAGAAAAAAATTGCCAAGGTTTTGCTTGACGGCAACGAGTCCTTTGGCTGGGGATTTTTGAAAGGTAAAGGAGACTTTTACGCCGCCTACCCAATGACTCCCTCGACTGGCACTCTCCATTTTCTGGCTGGCAAAGCCAAAGAAAAAAAGATAGTTGTCATTCACCCCGAAGACGAAATTGCTGTTGCTAGCATGGCAACTGGCGCCGCTTTTGCCGGAAAGAGAGCCGCCGTCGGCACCTCTGGCGGTGGATTTGCCCTGATGACAGAAACGGTTAGCTTTTGCGGAATTGCCGAAATTGGCATGGTTTTTTATCTTGTTTCCCGACCCGGTCCGGCAACAGGAATGCCCACCTGGACCGGACAGACAGACCTGCTTTTTGCCGTCTTTTCTGGACATGGAGAATTTCCCAAAATTGTTCTTGCTCCCGGAGATCAGGAGGAAAGCAGACAAATGGGCTGGCAGGCTTTGAACCTGGCCGAAAATTTGCAAACTCCGATAATCGTAATTAGCGACAAGTTTTTAGGAGAATCGATAAAATCAGTTGATGATCCAGCAAAAGAAAAAGTAGTTGTTAACCGGGGGAAATTATTAAAACTAGCACCCAAAAATTTTGCCCGTTATAACTGGCAACCTGCTTGTGGTCGATCACCGCGAACAATCCCGGGGATAGCAGGTGGACAGTTTTTAGCAAACAGTTATGAACATGACCAGAAAGGAATTGCCACTGAAGACGCACTGGTAGCCCAAAAGATGTTTGAAAAAAGAGCTAGAAAAGAAAAAGCCGCTTTGAGTCTAACCCCAAAACCAATCCTCCACGGCAGTAAAAACCCAAAAAAGCTAATTATCAGCTGGGGATCAACTAAGGGCCCCATCTTAGAGGCGTTAAAAATGATTTCCGGAAACGATTTTGGATTTTTGCAAGTTAAAACGGTTTGGCCTCTACACCCAGAAATCGAAAGAATTATCAGCAAAGCTGAAAAAATAATCGTTGTGGAAAATAACCAAAAAAGCCAGCTAACCACTCTTCTCAAAACAAAATTTAATTTTAATCCCGACAGACAAATTTTAAAATTTAACGGCCGACCGTTTTTTCCGGAAGAACTTTATGAAAAATTTAAAAAACTATAATACCAACATTGCCCCCACCTGGTGCCCTGGATGCGGGAACTTTTTAGTAAAAGCCCTTCTAGAAAAGGTTTTTGCCAAACTTTCTTTGCCAAAAAATGATATTGTCATTACTTACGATATTGGTTGTGCGGGAAACATGGCTGATTTTCTCGATACTTACGGTGTCCACACTCTTCATGGCCGGGCTGTCCCGGTAGCAATGGGGGTAAAAATTGCCAATCCAAAGTTAACGGTAGTTACTATTGGCGGTGATGGAGGAATTTATGGAGAAGGACTCAATCATCTTATTACCGCCGCCCGAGCGAATACCGATATCACCACAATTGTCTCCAACAACTGTCTTTATTCACTTACCACCGGTCAGACCAGTCCGACCACCCCTAAGGGCGCTAAAACAAAATCAACCCCTCAAGGAAGTCTGCTTGTCCCCATTAACCCTCTCTTCCTGGTAAAAAGTGCCAATAGTAAAGCCTGGGCAGAAAAAGCAGCTACTCAAAACCCTAAACAGCTGGAAGAAAAAATAGAAAAAGCAGTTACCCATAAAGGATTTTCTCTACTGGATATTGAACAAAGATGTGTTGCTTTCGGAAAGTTACTAGATAAATAAAACTACTTTCTTTGCTTTCTTTTAAGAAGATAAATTATTCCCAAAACCGGTAGCAAAATTATTGCATAAACCCCAATCCAGATTGCCCCGTTACCAATTGTTCTTGCCGAGCTTATTAGCGATCTGACCGCGCTTTTGAAAACCACTTTTGGTCGCCAGGCCTCAGAAGGAGCGTAAGGCAAAGAAAGCTCATCAGTAGAAAGATTAACGGTAATTTTAACCGACTGAGCAGTGCTCTCTAGATAATCGCTTCTGCCTTTCAGTGAGTCAATCTGTTGCTGAACACTAATAATCTCTCTTTGGGCTGACAAGATATCAGCAACCTTTGTTGATGACTCCAAAATCTGCTCAAACTTTGTTTTTGTCTTTTCCAACGTCTCCATACGAGACTGAATATCGGTATACTGGTCGGTAACATCCCGGCCGATTAAGCTTTCAGAAACAACCTTAACACCAACGGATCGAAAATAAGAAACCGCCTGCTTTCCGTTTTCCGAAGGAACGCGAACAGTAACCACCCCACTTTCAGCTCCTTCTGGCGAATAAACCTGACTGCTAACCATATAGCCTCCAAGTTCTTCTGCTTTGGTAGTAATGTCGTTTTGGCTCTGGCGAACATCTTTCACCAGCAGAGAAAAAGTTGAGGTTTCAACCACCATCCGATCAGCAGCATCTAAAACCGGAGCAACTGGTGAATAATCAGAATCAGCCCCGGGATAAATTGACTCTGAGCTACCAACCATCGACCGCTGAGGGCTTGTTAGTTTGTTTGCAATCTGGCTCGAAGAGTTACCGCCCAAAACAAAAATCAGTAAAAAGGCAATAACAAGAAAATGCCAGTACTTTTTAATAAAGTTTGCCGCAAAACAATTCATGTCTAATTATTATAAAACCGAAGAAAAAAAGCAACTGCAATAAAAGTGCATCTAGGGTAAAATAATGCATGAATATAGGAGCTCATCTTTCTATTGCCGGAGGTATACAAAACGCCGCCCTGAAAGCTAAAGAGAAAAATCTGGGAAGTCTGCAAATTTTTACCGGCTCTCCCAGAGGCTGGCAGACCGGCAATATCAGTCCCAAGCAGACAACAGAGTTTAGAAAAATATGCAAAGAAGGAAGGATTAATCCAGTTTTTATTCATGCTAAATATCTCACCAATCCCGGAAGTAGCAATAAAGAATTACAAGAAAAATCTATCTTATCGCTGATAAGCGACCTGAAGGTTGCCAGAAAAATCGGCGCCTTAGGAGTAATTTTCCACCCAAAATTAGAGAATGGTGATGTGCTTTTAAGAAACACTGAAGTGATTCTTAGAAACTCTCCAAAAAATACTCAGCTAATTTTGGAAAACTCAGCTCAGATGAATATGAAAGATTTAGGAATGATACTCAAAACGATTAACTCCAAAAGGCTTGCCTTTTGCTTAGACACCGCTCACACTTTTGAATCGGGATATAATCTTAACAACGAAAAAGCACTAAAAGAATTTTTCCTTCTCATAGAAAAGAGTGTGGGCTTAAAAAAACTGGTGGTTATACACTCAAACAATTCTAAAACAGCATCTGGCTCGAAACACGATGTTCATGCCGACCTGGAAAGCGGACTGATAAAAAAAGAGGTTTTTGAGTTTTTAGTCAATAATCCAAAAACAAAAAACATTCCTTTTATATTGGAGACTCCAAGTTTGAAGGATAAAGGCTGGGCCAAAACAGAAGGAAATATTAATTTCTTGAGAAGTTTAGAAGTATAACTAGTCTTTTTTGATTTTTTTAATATCATCAACACACAACCAGGCCGAAGAGATTCCAAAACCGGTTTTATCAATATCAAAGGGCTTAATTTCTTTTACTTTTTCAAGATAAACTAAAATACAGTAGTTTTTACTTAAGAAATACTCATCAAGAGGCTCATCAAATTTTTGCTGCAAGCAAATATCCCGACCGTGTTTCTTAATAATTTTCCTCACTTTTTTCTGATCAAGATTAGAAAATTGAACTACTTTTTTTGCAACCGCTTTTAAAGTCACCGATTCGCCTGAATTTTTAAACCACAATATATCTCCGACTTTTACCCTGTCCCAAGGATCACGACGAAACTTATACCAGCGAGATTCGCAAATCTTTTCTCCACTGATAATCTTTTCCAAAAGATGCCAAGACTTTTTCATAATTACTACATGATCCATATTTACACCCGAACCATCCTTAATTTCTTTCCTAAACCTCTCCTCCACCAGTAGATAGGAATCCGCCAATAAGAAATTGGTAATTTCTTTTCAACTTCAAGTTTAATGCCTTGCCTAAAAGACAAGGCTGCTTTTAGCCGCCAAAGTTGTCTTTTGCCCATAAGTTCTTTCGCTTGACTTTGAGTTGCCCACCTGATCGATAAAACCTCGCCTTTCTGGCGTTTTATCCCACCTTTTATATAACTCGCTTTAAAGATATAAAGCACTGTTCTTTTTAAGAGATGGTCCACCACATAAGTGGCGACAAGTCTTTCAATCTTTATCTTGGCTCCCGTTTCTTCTTTGACCTCGCGGATTACCGCCTGTTCAATAGATTCTCCCTTTTTGACTCCTCCGCCAGGAAAAACCCAGTTTCTCAGGTCTTGTCTTTGTGTTATCAAAACTTCGTTTTTACGGTTAAAAATCACCGCCACGGCGCCAATATCCATCAGCTGCTCGCGCTGGTATACCTTTTCAGTGACCAGCGCCAAAATTTTAATGACAAGAAAACCGAAAAAATACCAAAAAATAAACTAACTAAAATCCAACCAGGGGATAAAAATCCCATCAGCGCTTTTGCCGGAACAGTAATTAAAACCATCACTGGAACAACAAAAGTCAACGCGGCTTTTACTCCTTTGCTATAAATATCTGTCGGGAACCGAGCCATAGCGGTTAGATCGCGATATATCCAAATAAGATGATCAATTTCGGTAGTTAGTACCCCTACTCCACAAACAAAAAGATGGAAGGAAAAACCCACCAAAACACTATTGAAAACCAACAAAAAGAAAAGCAACAGGCCACCAATATCGGCAAGCTGATGGGCAAAAATATACCAGACGGTAAAACTAAAAAGAGGAATTAAAGTAATAAAATCCAAAATATCGGTCCAACCAAAAAGAGGCCGGAAAAATGAGGGCAAAGGTTTTAATAAATCCAGATCGAAGTTACCAGAAACTATTAGTGACCTGAAAACATAAACCCCGCGGAACAAAAACTGAACCACTACATCAATAACATTAAAAACCAAGAAAAACAAAATTACCTCGGGGGTGGTAAATCCAGCCAGTCCTCCCGCCCCAGATAAAACAGAAAAAAGAAAAACAAAATAGAGCAAAAATCGAAAAACTTTACCAATAAGGAAAATTACCCCTCCTTTTGTTGTCAAAAGCTGGGTTTGTGCCGCATTTTTGGCCTGAATATACCAAATCTTAAATAGTCTTTTCATGAGTTATCCTCCGTAGGCCGAATACTGTTTTAGCCCTTTCTGCCAAATTTTTCCTGACAAAAAACAGGTAACAAAAACCCAAAAAGTCATCACTAGAACAATTTGTAGAGGCGTTTTTTCCAAAACTCCAGAGGCTTCATTCCAAACTTTTAAGGGGTAATATACTAAGTAAGGAAAAGGAGTAAGATTAATTGCCTTTACTAAACTTCGGGGCAAAACATCAATAGGAAAATACACTCCGGATAGAAACTCAAGAAAAATAATTCCAAACAGCCAACGGGTAGCCCAAACGTCCTCCAACCAAAAACCAAAGGCAGAAACTACTAGGCCGATAAAAAAATATAAAATCACCGAAAGCAAAGAAACTAGGATAAAAATAAAATAGGTAGACGTATTAGTAGGAAAATAAAAATCAAGATTGAGCAGTTTGACCACTAAAAATATCTCTACAAAAGAAAAAGAAACGTCCAAAGCTTTTGCCAGCAAGTCCCGAGAAAGAAAGTATTTAGAAATACTCACCGGTTTGAGCAAAAACTTGGTCAACTGGCCATCCCTGATCATTCCCGGAAGTTCGTCAAAGCTGCGAGAACCTAAAACTAACGCTTTTAAAAAAGCAATTCCTAAAACGTAAGCAATCATCTGGTCTTGGCCATATCCAAACAAAGACTGTTTGCCAGAAAAAACCGCCTGCCAGAAGAAAATTAAGGTTAAGAAAAAAATGAAACTACGTACCCGCCACAAAACAAAATTAGTGCGGTAAACAAAATAATCCTGAAGTGAAAGCTTAATAACCTGCCAGTATTTGCCCATTAACTAATTCTAGCATCATCCACAGAAAACGAGTATAGCTTTATTCCCATTTGAGTAAGATCTTCATCGGGTATTTGCTCACGCGTATAAACTTCCCCGCCCTCTCTAATGTGGTTGTCGTGTATATCAACAGTAGCGATCAGTTTTTCTGTAATCTCAGCAATTCCTTGTTGGCGAGCATCTCTAGTTAGCTCTGCTCTCATCAACCAATCCTCAGGAACTAATAAGAATAAACCCTTGCTCGGCTTTTCCCCATCTCTTTCGCGAAGTTCTCGCACAGCCAATTCATCAGGCAAACCATAAACAGGAAAGTCTCTAGCAAACTGGATTATTCCAGAATTAACCATAGGCGGAATTCTACGAGCATAACTGGCAAATGTATGTCGACTACGAATCAATCTTGCTGAATCTGCGACAAGAGAAGACAGATAACCATTTGTCTTCTTAATCCACTCTCTTTCACCAGAGTCTCGGTCTGTATCTTCCATAAAAATTTACAAAATAACTAGCCGTACAACTAAATTAAACCCTATGCTCTTTGAATAAGGGTATAATTATTTATAAATAACCGATTTTTCCGTCAAGGCCATTTCCAAACTCAGTCTTCGGCTTTTTTTATCAACATGCTCAATGTAGCACTTAACCTCTTCGCCTTCTTTCAACTGTACATTAGGAGGAATTTTGCTGATATGAATAAGACCTTCAATTCCCGGCTCCAGCTTGACCAAGGCACCAAAATTGGTAATCTGGGTAACGGTTCCCTTAATTTCTGTTTCTTTTGGATACTTTTTCTCAATTGTTTCCCAAGGATCATCCTCAAGCCTTTTTATCGAAAATTGCAATTTATCATTTTCTTTGTTTACCAAAGAAACCTCAATTTTCTGACCAGCTTTATATCTTTTAGGTAGGTCTCTGACTTTTTCCCATGATACCTCAGAAATATGAACTAAACCTTCAAGATCAATACCTTTGCCAAAATTGATCTTAATGAACAAGCCGAAAGGCTCTACTCTGGCAATTTCCGCCTCAAATTTATCACCGATTTTAATTTTTTCTACCGCATCTTTCTCTTCATTTAATTTGTCCGGTTCAGAAACAGCTCTCTCGGAAAATACTAGGCGGTTCTTCTCCTGATCTACTTCCAAAACGATAACAAGAATTTTTTTACCGACCAAGTTTTCCGGATCACCATCAAATTTGCTACCAATCTGTGACCCAGGGATAAAACCGAAAAGACCATAAGGAGCAGTTACGACTGTTCCGCCGTGATTAACCTCACGACCAAATACATCGATAGGTTTTTTGTCTTTCAATGCATCTTCAAAATATTTCCAGGAATTTTCAAAAGCGGCTTTCCTCAAGGAAAGCAAGGTCTGGCCCCGATCATTTTCAACCACTCTAACCTGAGCGTTAACCTCATCGCCAACTTTAAGACGAGAAGCAAAATCTTTGATAAGACCCAACTCTTTACCGGTAATAATTCCTTCCGTCTTGCCGCCAACATCAACATACATTGTTTTGGAACGAATCTCAGTAATTTTTCCCACTACAAATTCCCCTCTTTTAAGTCCTTTGATTTTTTGTCCCACCGAGGATAGTAGCTCCTCCATGGACTGAGGTTTTTTAGAAGTTTTTACGTCTTTTACTTTTTTCTTTATTGTTTTTACTATCTTTTTTGTTTCTTTTTTCATTAATCACAGTTCCTCCTTTCAAATTATAGTCATACCGTGCTCAAGCCCTAGACTAAAAAGTCCAGGGCATTAATCCGAAAATCAGATTGTTGACCAAAAAAGGTCTTTTCGACCAATAGGTACGGCTCGGCTAAAATCCTTACGGATCTTACACCTGCCGCCCATACCCGGTAGTCTCCCGGGGGTCTTAAACGATTCCTTATCTCGGAGTAGGCTTCCCACTTCAGATGCTTTCAGTGGTTATCCCTTAAGAACATAGCTACCCGGCGGTGCTCTTGACAGAACAACCGGTACACCAGCGGTTCCCCCGACCAGGTCCTCTCGTACTGTGGTCAGATCTCCTCAAGAATCAACGGTTACTGCGGATAGAGACCGAGCTGTCTCACGCATGTTATTCCCTTGCTTTCGCAAAGGCATGGACTATATCTTCACCCTCCTGTAAAAAGGGGTCGGCGTGTAGTCTCTACGGGGCTATTCCAATTTTATACAGTAGTGAAGGAGTTATGTATCGTCTAACCAAAGATATAAATCTATCCTTATCTTTAGACAAAACACGAATTTTTAAGCAAATCAACAAGTTGTGTTAGGTTAACAAATAAAAATCTCTAACAGTTTGTCTGTCATTTTGCATCAAAATATTATCCCCTTCAGTTGGAAAGCTTCCCTCGGTATTACCATGTCCGTGCTCGAAACGGAGTTAGGTTTCACCGATACAGCCAATACAAGAACAGTATTACTACTGTTCAGCGCAGTGTTATCTACGCTCTGAACCCAGCTAACGCGGCGTTTTAATGGGCGAACAGACCAACCCTTGGCCACTTCTTCATGGCCAGGATACGCCAAGCCGACATCGAGGTGCCGAACCGAGCCGTCAATATGAACTATCGGGCCCGACTAGCCTGTTATCCCCGGGGTAGCTTTTATCCGATAAGCCCCACGATTTACCATTAATCAGTGGGGGATCACTAAGACCTGCTTTCGCATCTCTCCCTAAGGAGTTGCCTCTCCTTAATCATCTTCGACAAAAGTCAAATTAGAAAAAAGTTTGGCAAGCTCGACTTGTAAGTCTCGCAGTTAAGCTGGCTTTTGCCTTTACACTTACAGTCCGATTTCCATCCGGACTAAGCCAACCTTTGTGCGCTCGCGTTATTATTTAGCAAGCGACTGCCCCAGTCAAACTGACAACCAAGCACTGTTCCCGACTAAGTTTGCATTAGTCATAGGTTAGATTCAGGAATGACAAAGGGTGGTATTCCACTGACGCCCGAAGGCTCCCACCTATTCTCGACAATTACCAGGCCATCCTCAATGCTAAGTCTCAGTAAAGCTCCACGGGGTCTTTTTGTCCCGCAGTAACTAACCGGCATATTCACCGGTATTTCAATTTCGCCGGAAAAAGGGTCGTAGACAGTTGCTCGATCGTTGAGTCTTTCATACAGGCCAGAACTTACCTGGCAATGGACTTCGCTACCTTTGGACGGTTAGAGTTACCGCCGTCGTTCACCGGGGCTTCAAATTGGAACAGTTCAACTAAAAGTCAAACCATCCCGCCTTTTAACCTTCCGGCACCGGACAGACCTCAGCCCCTATACTTCCCCTTACGGGTTTGCAGAGACCTGTGTTTTTGATAAACAGTCGCCAAGCACTCTTTTGCTGTGGCCACACAAATGTGTGGCAGGGCATCTCCCGAAGTTACGCCCAGCTTTTTTGCCTAGTTCCTTGACCCTCCTTTATCCGCACGCCTTGGTCTACTCGACCTGCCCACCAGTGTCGGTTATTAGTACGGACACCATTTTTTCTCCGCGCGAAGCTTTTCTCGGCACTAGAACTCAATTGGATTTCCCATCAAAGATGGAATCTCGGCGGGTCTTGCCTTAAAACGGAATGCCGGATTTGCCAAACACTCCTAGCTTAACCTACCAATGCTGTAATTTCACTTCAACACCCAATTTATCCCAATGCGTCCCTCCCCGCGTGATAACGAAAAAACGATGGGGCTGGAATATTAACCAGCAATCCATCGGCTACTCCTCCACTACAGAGGACTTACCTAAGGCTCGCCTAACCCTCAGCTGACGAACATTGCTGAGGAAACCTTGGGCATTCGGCGTCCTAGTTTCTCACTAGGATTACGCTACTCATGCCGACATTCTCACTTCCCGGCGCTCCACCCTGCCTCACGGCTTAAGCTTCACTGCCCCGGGAACGCTCCCCTACCACTTCCTAAGAAATCTCCGTTGTCGGTAGTTCATTTTAGCCTCGTTAAATTTTCGGCGCAATCCACCCAAATCGACTAGTGAGCTATTACGCTTTCTTTAAAGGATGGCTGCCTCTAAGCCAACCTCCTAGCTGTCTGAGGTGAATCACTTCCTTTCCCACTTAATGAACATTTAGAGACCTTAAACGGGAGTCTGGGATGTTTCCCTTTCGCCTGACCAGCTTAGCCCGGCCAGACTGACTGCCTTTTCACACACTCGGTATTCGGAGTTTGGTTGTGTTCCGAGGATTACTCCCCAAGAACTCATCCAGTAGCTCTACCCCCAAGTGCTTTATAAAAAGACGCTATACCTAAATATATTTCGGGGAGAACCAGCTATCTCCAGGTTCGATAAGCATATTACCCCTAACCACAAGTCATCCAATAGATTTGCAGCTCTAACTGGTTCGGGCCTCCCTCTAACTTTCGTTAGAGTTCACCCTGCTCATGGTTAGCTCACCTGGTTTCGGGTCTTCCGCGAACCGCTGACGCCTTATTCAGACTCGGTTTCCCTACGCCTCCGCTTGCATGGCAAGCTTAAACTAGCGGTTAACGAAAACTCGTCGGCTCATTCTTCAATAGGCACGATATCAGGGAACAAGTCCCCTCTATCTGTTTGTTAGCAAATGGTTTCAGGTTCTATTTCACTGGCCGTCTCGGCCTTCTTTTAACCTTTCCCTCGCGGTACTTGTTCACTATCGGTCAGCAAGAGTATTTAGCCTTTCCGGTTGGCCCCGGAAGATTCCCACGGAATTTCGCGTGTTCCGCGGTACTCAGGTATCCTGTCAGAAATCTAGTCAAATTTAAAATACGGGGCTTTCACCCTCTATGGCTGTCCATTCCGGAACATTCTTCTATCCTTTCGATTTCTTTAACAAGACCCTACAACCCCTTATATAAAATAAGGTTTGGGCTCTTCCCGTTTCGCTCACCGCTACTCAGGGAATAACAATTGTTCTCTTTTCCTTCGGGTACTTAGATGTTTCAGTTCCCCGACTTACCCCCTCATTGCCAAAGGCAATGGGCAACACAGTTTCCTGTGCTAGGTTACCCTATTCGGAAACCGTCGGATCAAAGGTTACAGGCACCTCCCCGACGAATATCGCCGTCTGTCGCGTCCTTCTTCGGCTCTTGCCACCAAGGCATCCACCATCTGCTTTGATAAAGATCCTTTTTCGGTCATACAATCTGATTCTCAGATTAATTCAAAATTAAAAATATTAGTTACTTTTCGTTTACTTCTTATATTCAATAAATTGTTAAGGTGCTTAATCTTAAGTCGTCGGTTTTTTTTAAAAAACCGACAGCCTAAAATCAAAGTGTGGACCCGGGCGGACTTGAACCGCCGACCTCTTCGTTGCAAACGAAGCGTTCTAGCCAGCTGAACTACGGGCCCTAAAGTTCAGTCTAAACCCCATTAAAAAACCGAGGCTTTTAAACCTCGGTACATATACAAAAAGACAGAAAAAATCCTACGATCCCTCTCCTCTTTTACTATTTACAATTTTTCTGCTTTTTTTCATGAATTCCGAGGTAAAGGCCATACAAAATACCTTTACGCTTTAAAGTGTGCCCCTTATTATATAGGTGTATAAAGCTAGTGTCAACACGTCAAACACAATTATACGAAAAATATAAAGCTAAATATGAAACACGCGCTTGTTATATGAATATTAAAGATTTCTCCATACACAAATATTATCCTTCACGACGAATTTAATTTTTCCATTTTTTTCTGAATTCCAAATATTTTTTAGTATAGCTTTCCCAGTCTTTTATTCCCAAATCCCAAGAGTCCAAACTTTCTGCGAATAAAACATATTCCTTATCTCCTCCTACATTGTAAGGACCTATAATACCGACATTTCCTCTCACAGGATCCACCCAATACCAAGATTTATTCAAATAAACTTTACAAAAATCATGATTTGCATAGTGTTTAGTATCATTTGAATTAAGCCAGCTTTCTTCAATCATTTCTACGAAAATAGCAGGAATACCTTTTGCCCGAGAAAAAGCGCAAAGTAATACCGCATAATCACTACATCCAACAGTCTCACCACTCACAAGTATTTCTTCCGCTGTTCTTTTTCTAAACAAATCCATAAATTTATCCTTATCAATCATGTGATACTCGCTTTTCAAATGTTTCATCACATTTAAAAGATATTGAAATCCCTCTCCATTAATAGAAGAAACAGCTTCACGAATTTTAGAAGTAATTATAGTTTGATGGCCAGACCTGAGCCACCCGTCCACATTAGCACCACTCATTTTGATCGGTTAGTTATAAATTAATACTCTTCACACTTAAGCTGATAAAAACCTTGGTCATGACTGCATGATGGACACTCCCCAGGAGGAGTTTTGCCAAAATGAACATATCCACATTCACGGCAGACCCACCAGACCTCCTCAGACTTTTTAAACAACGTTCCTGCTTTCAACTGATCAAGTAATTTTTGAAATCTTTCTTCGTGATGAGACTCTGCAACAGCGATAGAACGTAACCTGGCGGCAATATCAGAAAAACCTTCCTTCTCTGCCACATCAGCAAATTCAGGATACATACTGGTATGCTCGTAATTTTCTCCAGCAATAGCAGAAGCTAAATTTTCTTCGGTGGTACCTCTTATCGTTGGAACTTCAATCTCAATTTTAACCTGATCAAAACTACTACCACCGTGTTTTTCTTTTAATTGATTAATAAGTTTAAGCAGCCAGCTGGCATGCTCTTTTTCCTGATCAGCAGTAACAGTAAAAATTTCAGAAATCTGGTCATATCCTTCCTTAGAAGCTGTTTTACTGTAAAAAAGGTATCTGTTTCTGGCCATACTTTCACCAGCGAATGCAGTGGCTAAATTTTTGAGTGTTTTTTCCATATGTCCTCCTTGATTAATATCTTAATATACAATTATTGTAGCACTTTTTTGAAGCATAAACACAGATAATAGATATATATTTGTACCGCTTGATTTCTTTTGTTCAAATCTGTTAAATTTTGTTTATAGTGAAAAAGATAAGAAAGAAAAAATTGGTAATCGAACTGAGAAAAAAGGGGTATTCATATTCTGAAATCAGCAAACGAACATCAATCTCAAAAAGTACCTTAAGCGCTTGGTGTAAAAGTGTCTCCCTAACCAAAAAACAAACAGACATTATTGAGAAAAAAAGACTGTTAGGAGCAGAAAGAGGAAGAATCGTTGCCGCAAAAAGAAAAAGGGAAAGAAAAAATCAAACGATTGATCAAATAACAAAAAATAGTATAGAAGAAATCGGAAAAATGACAGACAGAGAATTTTTGGTTGCCGGAATCGGTCTTTATCTCGGCGACGGTCTTAAAGGAGATAGAGAGGTTGGTTTCTCCAACTCTAATCCAAAAATTATTACCTTTATGATGAAATGGCTAAGAAAGTTCTGTAATGTTAGCGAAAAGGATTTTCGTGGCCAAATATGGATTCATGATAACCTTGACGAAAGACAAGCAAAATTGTTCTGGGTAAAACTGACCAAAATACCTATAAATCAATTCAGGAAAAGCTATATTAGTAAAAATATAACAAATAGTAAGAAAATAAGAAAAAATATCCATAAAAATGGAGTATTTTCCGTAAAAGTTTCAAACGTAAATACACAAAGAAAAATTGTTGGTTGGATGGCTGGGATTATAAAAAACGTTAGTGTATAATAACCATGCATTTTAACAATCCTCGGTAGCTCAGCTGGTAGAGCGCTCGCCTGTTCGAGAGAGCAGCCTTTAAAAGAAATTTTAAAGTGAAAACTGGGTGAACTCAGGGAAACCTAAAGCCTTAAAAAGCCATGGCAATCCTGAGCCAAGCCTTAAGAAATTAAGGAAGGTGCAGAGACTAGGTGATTACACCATTTAGCACCCAGTATCTTAACGACAAAAGTCGAAAGATAATGATATAGTCCATGCCCTAGTGAAAATTAGGGAGTTCATGTAAGCGATTGGTCGTAGGTTCGAATCCTACCCGAGGAGCCAAGCAAAACGAGAAGCGTAATTTGCTATCTCGTTGAAGGGTTTTTGGTAGGTAAATCGGACTTTTTTACCATCTAGCTCCAAGTTCTGAAGTGTTAACTTCAAAAGTAGTCGTTTTTCGTGCATTTCAGAACTTTCAAACAATTCACTAGCCTTAGAAGCCAGTTTTAATAGGTATTCCGAGGTTACGTAATACTCTTCGTCAGCGTAATGTAGCTTGGATAATTTCTTATTAACTTCCTTTTGTTTTGCCCGATATTCTTTTCGTTTTTTCTCATAGAAACTCTCAGTAATACTACCGTCTAGCTTGTCTTCATACATTTTTTCAATTCGGTCCTCATACCTCTGATACTCGGTGTTGTAGCGGTCAAGCAAGTCCTTATGAAACTCTGATTTTCCCTTATGTGTGGTCTTAAGTGTTTCTATAATGTCATCAACCACTTCCTGAGGCACTTTAAGGCTGTCAAAGACCTTGGAGAGCTGTTTGGTTAGCTCTTCTTCCCTAAGCCATTCAGCACCGTGTTTGCCGTTATACTGGGTGCAGTGGTAATAGTGGTAAACCTGTCCACTATTTTTAGTTTTCTTTTCAGGGGTAATCAAACAACCACAATCAGCACACTTAATAAGACCCCGATATAAGAAAGGCAAACCAGCATATTTGAAGCGTTTCTTGTGGTGTCCTGCCTTAATCTCTTGGACTTTATCAAATAATTCTTGGCTTATTATTCTGTCGTAATTATGAGGGTATTCCTGTTCATTCCAGACCATAGTTCCACAATAGAAGGGGTCTTTAAGGATTGCGTCAACCTTGCTTTTGCCAAAATCAATGTTAAACATTTCTTTTACCTTGTGTTTGATTTCCAACATTGAAAAACTGGCCGTGGAATACCACTCATACATTTGTTCAACCACTCTGGCGTCAGATGGTTGAATTACAACCCACTTGCTTTCATCATCACGGGCCGTATTTGTGTAACCATAACGAGCCTTACCAGGCCAAACACCGCTTCTTAGCATTTGCTCTTGGGCTCTTTTTACATTGTCGCTTATGGCATCTGAGTAGTATTTGGCTAAACCCAAACTAATACTAAAGTGGAACTTTTCAGCGGCTGAGATACTACTGTTTATTACCTGTCCGTCAGAGGGAAAGTGAAGTTCTACTTCGTCTTTAAGTGCCTTTTCGTATAGCTCGGATATTCTTTTATCAAAAACATTTCTGGAAAGTCTGTCTACTTTGTCAAAACAAACAACTACAACTTCTTTTTGGCTTAGTACAAAATCAAGTATTTTTTCAAAATCATTCCGCTTGCCTTTATAAGCACTTTCGTCAAAACTAAACTGTTTGATAATCTTATATCCTTTTCTGTTGCAATAACTTTTAAGGCGGTTAATCTGAGCAGGTAAGGAATTACCTGCCTCTTTTTGTTCTTCTGTTGACACTCTTGCTATGACTATTGCTTTCATTCTACTTTTCCCTCTCTGTAATCTTTTATGTATAAAAAGATTGTGCCAAACATAAACAAACCAAAGGCCCTAAATCCAACATTAATTAGTGATACGCTTTCGTATGTGCAAGCTTGTGGACAACCCCCATATAGTGGGTCTGGGTCACAATAGTCATAATCTGTAACGCAATTTCTTGATAATAGAAAGGCTATTACAATGCAAAAAATTGCTTGGTATATTTGTGTTTTTGTTTGGTTTGTTATCATATTAAGATTGAATAAGTTTCTTTTTCTTTTCTTCAGCAATAGTTAAACCAACAACCACGCCCAACCCCGCACCTAAAATTCCATATTTCCAAGAAGTTTCTTGGATTTGTTTACCAAGTGGAATAGCAATTACTTTCGTTTGCAAACAACAGTTACAACTGATACCAGAATTTTGAGGGTCGTAATCAGCTTGTGAGCAAGCCTCTTCACAAGCCATATCATATTCAATACAAACTTCTTTGGTTGCATATCTGCCACTAGGAGTTTGTTCAAAAAATAACACTTGGGCAGTTCCAATAATTATCCCGACTAAACCACAGAGGATTATCCCAAGTATCAACCATTTAATTTGAAGTGCCAATTCTGACTTTCGGTATGTTTTGTCTAAGTTCATAATTATTTTTTAACTTTAACTCTTTCTGACATTTCTATTCCCCAAACCCTATCATCCTCCTCTTGGTAACAATTCCACTTGTCTTTGCTTTCCATATCACAATACTCAAAAGTAACATACCCACCATTGTCAAAGTAGATTTTTTCTATGTATGGGTCTGTGCAACGACCTCCGTGAGCCCCTCTCGTGTCCCACTCGGTATCTTCGCAGTCTGCTGGAACATATTCGGCTTGCACTTTATAACACTTACTACCTTGCCCTGAAGGGCAAGCATACACGTAATAGATGGTCTTAAATCCGCTTTGATAGAAACCCCACCCTCCGATTATTAGCCAAACAACAAGAGAAAGTATGTATTGTGAGGTTTTATGCTTCTTTTCGGTGTCATCAACTTTCTGTCCCAAAATAAAATGTTTGAAAAGGTTTATAACCAATCCAATCACAATCACTGGTAAAAGGAAAATTAACTCGGCAATAGCAATTGTTTCAGTCATATAGTTACTCATTTTTTCTATCCATAAACTTATTTAAGTCGGCTTTGCTAATTCGGTATTGTTTACCAGCCTTGTAAGCCTTCAGTTTGTCGTCTTGTATCCAGCGATAAACAGTTAAATAGACAACCTTTAGCATCTTTGCCACTTCTTCTATGGTGTAGTATTCTTCCTCAATCATATTTAACATTATTTAACATTTCATCTTGATTTGCAAGCAGTCTAAGTGGTTCAAATTTGGTTATTTCATCTCTAAGTAAAGAGAAAACACCTACCTCGTCAGTTTGTTTCAGCCTTTTCATTTTGCTGTTAAGGCTATACCAGTAATAATCCCCATATCTTTTAGTCATCTGCCTGTATTCCCTAACACCTATTTCGTCTAACAATGCCCTGAAAGCGGTTAGTTCTAGTGCTTGGGTGAGTTTTATTTCAGGATTTGCTATCAAAAGGTTTTCAAAGAATTTTTTTGGACTATCATATTGGTAAATCAGTAAAGGTGGGTAGGCTTCTTCAACCTCCTTGATGTAATAGAGCAGAACTGTTTTAGCCGTTTCTTGGTTAAAGATGTTAATAAAAGTTGGTTCTATGACTTTTCCTGCTTTTTTGAGAATTTGATTGATTTTTTGTCTTCGGTTAAGCCTTATTTCAACTCTTAACACTTCATACGGTTTTCGTTGTCTCAAAATATCAAATAAGCCAAGTTGTAGAGCATTGTCATTTTCCTCTGCCCGTTTCTCACTCATTTTGGCTCGTTTCAAATCTCTTATCTTGTCATAAAAAACTATCTCAAAAGTGTTTGCCCGATACTTAAAACTATGTCCCTCGTTCCTAAAGTCGGTCCTGTTGGTATCTAGTTTCTTATTGATATTTAGCTTGGTTAATTGGCTCAAGTAAGTGTAAGGAGTTGAATGGTCTGTTAACACGATATTTTTGGAATAGTGGACTGATGAGACAGGGGCATTAACAAGGTGTTGTTCAAGGATATAAACTCCCATATCTCGCAAAATAGTTTTTAGTTTTTGAATAACATTAGAAAAGTCGTCATCTGTTAACTCTTCAAAATTATTGCCGTAAATCAACTTGGGAACGGAAAACTCAATTTTAAGTGGTATCTCAAAATTTCCCTCTCGGTTCATCCGTTTGGTAACGGTCAACCTGGGCTTATAAATGCCTCTTTTAAGCTCGTTAGGCGTCGGATTTTGCTTGCAATTGATGTTAGACCTGCTACCCAAGCGGTAATAGCCAGCCGTGGGGTCAGTAAGCCCCCTGGTTGATGGACTAAACTTATCGGGTTCAAGTATCGTATACATATTTTGTTTAAGCATTAAAACTATTGTGTCTATCATTTTCGTTTTTCATTACTTCTTCAAGTTTCTTTAGTACCTCCTTTTCTATGGTTTCGGCAAAAGACTTATTTATCGGGTGATAAATGTTCATATCTCTTGTTCCAACTGTTTTAGTGGGGTATGTAAGCCTGTAACCGCCTTGTGGGCGTGTTACTATACCGATTGAGCCAAGATAGAGGCTTCCGTCTAAGACAAAGCTGACAAAGGCAACTAAGCCGTTTTGTGGCTTAATTGGTATTATTTGGATTTCAGTTAGTTTTGTTTTCATTTGTTTCCCTTTTATTCTTCTGGTCAATTTCAATAAGCAATGAGAAATAATCTACTAATCGCTTCTTCTCTTCAGCATTAAAAATAAGCCTTGGTTTTTGGGGTTTATTGCGTCTAGTTGATATGACCTTGCTGTTTTCCATTAAGCAAAGTCTATAGAGGGGGTTTCGTATCCAGTCGTATACGTTCCGTATACGGAAAATGAGGCTACATTGAAGTTTTTCTGTAAGTTTTGTTTATTTTGGCCTGATTGTAGTCGTATATCAAAAAATCAGTTATTCCTACTCTAGCCAAGCTATTCCTTATGCCACGACACACTTCGTAATATGTATTTTTCCAATCTTTACTTGTATCATAATCAGCTCCCTCAACCTCTTCAATAATTTCGCCAAAATATACTCCTGAAGGTTTTTGGGTAATTAGTTCAAATAATCTTAACTTTCTTGTGTCCTTCTTTAGCTTGATTTCTTTATCGTCAACTGTGAGGATATTGCCCGTTAGGGAGTATGTGTGTTTGTTATCTAATTTGCTACTACCATCTAGCTTTTGCAGAAACTGCTTTACATACGAATGCAATCTTTGAAGGTGTGTTTTGAACTCACCCTCTTGAAATTCAACATAACCATCGGTTCTTTTGTCCTCAATGATTTCCTTAATCTCACCAAAAAGACCATTTAAGTTGAAGGCGTCCCAAACCTGATTATTATCTAGTTTTGTTTTAACCATTTTTTCGTAATCTCGGTATATCTGATAGAACAAAACTAACCTGTCCCAGCTATACCAAACTCTTGTTAGTTTAATTCTGTCTAGCCAAGCGGTTTCTTGCTCCCATTTTTCATAACTTTGCGAGAAGTTCCACTTTTTAATTCTATGGTCATCGGTTATGGTTCCATATTTCCTGACAAAAGGTAAATGATTTACAGAAGTATCTTCTGCCAAGGTCATTAAGACATAGCTCAAGTAGCCATAGCGACCTTTAACGGGGCCGTGAGAAGTGGTTAGCTGCCCTTCTTCGTAGGCTGTAAATTGGTTGAGGTTATCAACTGCGGCCTGATTGGTTACTTTCTCTTTCTCTATATAGCTTTTGACTTCCTTGTAAACCTTACGCATTTCCACCAAGGCTTTATCTGCCAGAATACCTTGTTTTTTAATTTCCTTGCGTCCAGCTTTGACAATTGATTTAATTGCCTTTTCTAATATTGGTTCCTCGTCATAAACTGTTATGTATTCAAAAAGGGGAATAAAAAAATTACGGCGGGTATTGGATTTAATAGCCCTATCGTATATGTCTTGTAACCTTTCAATTATTAGTTCGTTTTGAGCTAGCATTTCACTACTTCTTTAGGAAATTACTTATACTACTATTTTAACATTCTTTAACATCCGTGATGTATAATGTCCTTAAATTTATGAGAAAATTATTAGTTGCAACAACCATAATTCTGTCTCTCGTTGC
>Ga0210057_1000316_pt1 | contig 81759 bp, 63 predicted proteins | sample CryGeyCG2114_010_2_FD_183968 | JGI IMG/M metagenome (GOLD analysis project Ga0210057, IMG submission 183968) | Groundwater microbial communities from aquifer - Crystal Geyser CG10_big_fil_rev_8/21/14_0.10 (SPAdes) (version 2) | ecosystem: Environmental > Aquatic > Deep subsurface > Groundwater ... | reverse complement strand
AGTCTTTCGGATATGTTAAAAGGAAAGCAGGGACGATTCCGTCAGAACTTGCTTGGTAAGCGTGTGGACTACTCCGGACGTAGCGTTATTGTGGTAGGACCTCACCTGAAACTCAGTCAGTGCGGACTGCCGAAGGAAATGGCTATGAAGCTGTTTAAGCCGTTTGTCATCGGTCGTCTCATTCGAGACGAACTTGCACACAACGTGAAAGGCGCGGAGAGAATAGTGCAAGACGGAGGAAAAGAAGTGTGGGATATCCTCGAAGAAGTCATTCAAGATAAATTCGTGCTGCTCAACCGTGCGCCGACGCTGCACAGACTGGGTATTCAGGCCTTTAATCCCGTGCTCATAGAAGGACGAGCCATTCAGCTTCACCCACTTGTGTGTGCCGCTTTCAATGCCGACTTCGACGGAGACCAAATGGCCGTACACGTTCCTCTGTCTGTCAAAGCACAGCGCGAAGCCCGAGAGCTTATGTCTGCTTCCACAAACCTTCTCAAGCCATCTGCGGGAGAGCCGGTTATCAACCCGACGCAAGATATGATTTTGGGATGTTACTTCCTCACACAGGTGCATGACGGAAAGAAAGGTGAAAAAATGATGTTCAGCTCACCTGAGCAGGCTCTGCTTGCCTACGAGAATGAAGTGGTGGATCTTCAGGCGAAAATTTCAGTACGTATCACCAACTCCGAAGGTGTTCGAGAGCTTATGGAAACATCTGTCGGACGTATTAAGCTTAACCAGATTCTTCCCGAATCCATGCGTTACCTGAACGAAACGCTCAGGAAAAAAGATCTTTCAAACCTCATCAGTCGCGCATTGGAATTGGAAGGTCATACGGTTGCAGTAACGTTGGCGGATCGCATGAAAGATGTCGGATTTAAATTTGCAACACTCTCAGGAGTTTCTATCGGAGTGGAAGACATGGTTGTACCGGTCGAAAGAGAGGCACTCATGGAGGAGGCAAATGAGAAAGTGCGCCAGATTAACAATTTCTACTACAAGGGTCTCATGACCGCAGATGAGCGCTACAGCGCAGCCATTCGAACATGGTCACGTACCAAAAACGAAGTCAGTGGAAAAATGATTGAAGAATTCATGAAACACGATGAAAACGATATTACCTACGTTATCGACTCCGGTGCTCGTGGTAACTGGGGACAAATCACACAGCTTGCCGGTATGAAAGGACTGGTTGCAAATCCATCCGGTCGCACCATCGAGCTGCCTATTCAGTCCAACCTTAAAGACGGATTTACCGTTCTTGAGTACTTCATCGCCACGCACGGAGGACGAAAAGGAAAATCGGATACTGCTCTTAAAACAGCGGAAGCAGGATACCTCACTCGTCGTTTGGTCGATGCGGTTCAGGATGTAATCATCCGTGAAGATGACTGTGGCTCACAGGATACCCACTGGGTTACACGAGAAGAATCAGAGGAGATCGGAGAAGCATTCACCAACCGTATTTTCGGACGCACGCTTTCAGAAGACCTGAAGGCAAACGGTAAAACCGTTGCAAAGCGTAACGATGAAATAGATAAGCCTCTCTTGCTTGAAATAGAAGAGAAGAAAATTCCTGCCGTTCCCGTACGTTCCGTGATGACATGTATGACACGTCGTGGAATCTGTAAGAAGTGCTACGGAAGAGATCTCGGAGATAACGGAGTGGTAAAAATCGGAACGCCTGTCGGTATTATTGCCGCACAGTCAATCGGAGAACCGGGTACGCAGCTTACGATGCGTACGTTCCACATGGGAGGAGTAGCCGAAGGTTCAGATATCACACAAGGTCTTACACGTGTGGAAGAGCTCTTCGAGGCTCGTGCTCCACGCACCCCTGCAATACTCTCAGATATCGCGGGTAAGGTAAAAATTACACACCCTTCAGGACGAACGGTTGTGCACGTTGCCGCCGAAGAAAAAGGAGAAGACGAGTACCGCATACCGGGTGGGTACGAGATAGTTGTGAAGAAGGGGCAGGTGGTAAAAGAAAGAACCGTACTTGCCACATCGTCCACCGATAAGAGCACCATTAAAGCCAAAGTAGCCGGTAAGGTTGTACAAGGCGACGACGGCTTGGTTCGTATAAAGCATGCCGAACTGCAAGACAGGACGTACGAATTTATTTCACGTGAAACACTGCTCGTGAAATCGGGAGACATTGTGGAAGTGGGTCAGCCCATTAACGTCGGACACTTTAACCTTCAAGAGCTTTTGGAGAAAAAGGGTACGTATGCGGTACAGAAATACATTATTCATGAAGTACAGCATATTTACGCATCGCAAGGTCAAACCATTAACGACAAGCACTTGGAGATTATTGTTCGTAAAATGTTCTCCAAACTCCGCATGATAGATGCGGGAGACACCAACCTTCTGCCCGGAGAAACGGTGGATATCGGTGAGTTGATGTTCGAAACGGAAGTGGCGAAAAAATCCAAGCGAGGCAAGGGCAAGGAGCCGACATCCGAGCAGCTTCTGCTGGGTATCACTCGTGTGGCACTTGCCACAGATTCTTGGCTTGCAGGTGCGTCCTTCCAAGAAACTATTCGTGTTCTCGTGGAAGCGGCAACCACTCGGAAGGTGGATAACCTGCAAGATCTCAAGTCAAACGTCATTATCGGTCGTCTTATTCCTACGGGAGCCGTGTATAGAGAGCGGTTTACCGATGATGGCAAAGAGAGAAAACAGGAAAAGGTTGATGAGGAATAATCCTCTGTACGAAGAAAAAAGGCCGCGAAAGCGGCTTTTTTTTGTTTGACTATCCCTTGAAGGATAGGACGTAAAGCGGTGTCACCCTGAGCCTGACGAAGGGCGACACCGCGTGATGGTTCGTCAGGCTCACCATGACACGCAGTGTTTACTAGCTCTGAAGGGATAGTCACCCGTTTTCATATAATTGATATATTTAACAATATATTGTATAATATAACTATAAACACACATACAATGCACAGACATAACGCAGATACTTCCGGTCGAATATTGCGGGAACAGAGGCTTCTATTCGCCACTGTAGGACCCAGAGAATCCGGAAATGCTCCCGCAGAGTCAGAGCCTTTGCCGCAGGTGGAGTCTGAGAGAAGGGTGGGGGATTTGAAAGAGGGCGCAACTGAAACAGAGCTGCAGAATCTTCGCAGAGAAGTTGAACAGGGCAGTATCCCCGTCATTTCGGCTTCTCAGGACATTCCGAATCAACAAGATCTGCAAACACCGTCGGGCGCATCTTCGGATACGCCCCCCTCAAACAAAGACGCACAATCCGAAAGTTCGGAGTCGGCGGAGAAAAAAGACAGTTTTGTGAAAGAGCTCATTCGATTCGTGTTTGAGTTTATACAAAGTGTGTCTGAAGGACGGTTAAGTATTTCTGACTTCACGCAGAAGAAGGGTGTACAGAGAGCAATACAGCAACTGGATCAGCAGGTATCACAGATTGAAGTTGCGCTTGCGGGCGATGGTCTTACGCCCGACCAAATTCGCGTGTTGCAAGATCGTCGTACGGATTTGCAAGAGCAAAGAACTCAACTGGATGCACAATTGAAGAACATGACGAGTGAGGAGAAGCAGGGGAGTCAGCAGTCGCAGCAACCGGCGGAATCGAATCCAAGTGGTTCTGAAATATCTGAGCGAGATCTTCGAAGCATGATCTTGGGAGGAAATAAAGAAACAGTTTCAAATGAGCAGTTCATTCAAGTAATGTCGATTTTCCTTGAACACGGAGATCCCGCTCAAATTCGATTTTTTGAAAACTATTGCAGGGAGAATATAATGCAATTTGCACGGAGCTTGAGGCCTCCTGCTTCAAATTCTGAGGTGCGTAACGCAGTGCGCGAATTATGTGCATTGGTAAACGATTACATGGATTCTCATTCCACTAGTTCAAATCGTCTTATAGAACGAAATTTAAGCTTTGCTGTAGAGCCACGCGAAAGTTCCTAATAATACGAAAAACCGCAGAAAAGCCCTTTACTTTCTTCGTACAGTCCAAGTACCATCGTGTCCCCACGTTGGTGGATTTTCCATGCCTACAGTCAATCAGCTCATTCGTCGGCCACGCAATACCAAGCGCAAAAAGAGTAAGTCTCCGGCGCTCCAGTACACGTGGAACGCACTGAAGATGCGCGATGTGCCGCTTCCGAAGGGTACACCCTTTAAGCGTGGTGTCTGTATAAAGGTCACAACCATGACTCCCAAAAAGCCAAACTCCGCTCTGCGTAAAATCGCACGTGTGCGTCTTACAAACGGACATGAGGTGAAGGCCTACATTATGGGAGAGGGTCACAACCTGCAGGAACACAGCGTCGTACTTGTACGCGGCGGTCGTGTAAAAGACCTTCCCGGTGTGCGCTACCACATAGTGCGCGGTATTTTGGATACGGAAGGCGTACAGAATCGTAAGCAGGGTCGAAGTCGCTACGGTGCAAAACGACCAAAATCTTCTTAATGTAATTTATGGCTAAGCCTATCAAGCAATACATTCCACAGGGTTCGGATCCCGTCATTGAAAAATTCATCAACTGTATGATGAAAGATGGCAAGAAATCCACTTCTCGCGGTATTTTCTGGGACGCGATGGAGATTATTAAAACCCGTACCAAAGATGCTCCGTTGGAAGTGTTTAATAAGGCTCTGCTCAACGTTACCCCTTTGGTAGAGGTTCGCCCTCGCCGTGTGGGAGGTTCCGTGTATCAGGTTCCTGTGGAGGTAAATCCGAAGCGTCAGCAGACTCTCGCCATTCGCTGGATGGTAGATGCTTCTCGTAAGCGCAAGGGTATGCCTATGGCGAATCGTCTCGCATTGGAGCTGTTGGATGCATCGTCCGACCAGGGAGCTGCATTTAAAAAGAAGCAGGACGTCTTGCGCATGGCTCAGGCAAACAAGGCCTTCGCACATCTGGCGAAGTAAAAAGGATTTACCGTGGATTCCGATTGCATAGCGTGCGCCTCTTGCGTATAGTTTTTCGGCAATTTGAGCATCTTTGCTTCAAAGGTGCTTCCCTTTTTACAGAGGGTGCAAATACCATTTCATTCTCATTCTTTCCATTATGGATCTAAAGAACGTACGCAATATCGGTATCATCGCTCATATCGACGCCGGAAAAACAACGACGACCGAGCGTATTCTTTTCTACACGGGAAAGAGTTACAAAATCGGAGAAGTTCACGACGGTGAAGCCACAATGGACTGGATGGAACAGGAGCAAGAACGCGGAATTACCATCACATCCGCCGCGACCCAGTGTCACTGGAAGGCAAAGAATGTGGACGGTGAAGAGGTAGAATCTGTCATTAATATCATAGACACCCCCGGTCATGTGGACTTCACCGCAGAGGTGGAGCGCAGCCTTCGAGTGCTGGACGGAGGAGTTGCCGTATTCGACGGTTCTCAAGGTGTGGAGCCGCAGAGTGAGACGGTATGGCGTCAGGCAGATAAGTACCACGTTCCCCGTATTGCATTCGTCAATAAGATGGATAAAACGGGAGGAGACTTTTACATGTCGCTCGGGAGCATTCATGACCGTCTCAGTAAAGATGCTGTTGCCGTTCAGCTTCCCATTGGAGAAGAGAATGACTTCCGGGGAGTCGTGGATCTTGTCACAAAGAAAGCGTTTCTCTTCAGCGGTGAATATGGTGAAATTATCGAAGAGATACCCATTCCTGCCGATTTGGAGTCCAAAGTTGTGGAGTATCGCTCTCAGCTCATGGAGAAAGTGGCGGAGTGCAACGATGACCTTCTCGATGCATATTTGGAAAACAGCGCTCTTACAAATGAGCAGATTGTAAAAGGAATACGTGCCGGAACCATTGTAAGCAAAATCTACCCTGTCTTTTGCGGTTCTTCACTGAAGAACGTCGGTGTACAACGTCTGTTGGACGGCGTGGTTGCGTACTTACCTTCTCCGTTGGATGTCCCACCTACAACGGGTATCAACCCAAAAACTGAGCAGGAAGAAATTCGCAAGCCCGATAATGCAGAACCACTTTCCGCTTTGGCATTCAAGATTGCCTCAGATCCTTTTGTCGGAAAGCTTACATTCGTTCGTGTGTATTCCGGAATTTTACATTCCGGTAGCTACGTATTTAACACACGAAGCGGTAACAAAGAGCGTATCGGTCGTATTGTAAAAATGCATGCCAACTCTCGTGAGGAAGTTCAGAGTGTGGAAGCGGGGGATATCGCCGCAGTAATCGGTCTGAAAGATACTCGTACGGGAGATACCCTGTGTGATGAAGGGAAGCATATTCAACTCGAATCCATCACCTTCGCAGAGCCCGTTATCAGTATCGCCGTGGAGCCAAAAACAAAGGCGGACCAGGAGAAAATGGGCATTGCGCTCCAGAAGCTTGCGGAAGAAGATCCCACATTCCGTGTGCACTCGGACGAAGAAACAGCTCAAACAATTATCTCAGGTATGGGAGAGCTGCACCTGGATATTATTATCGATCGTATGAGACGTGAATTTAAAGTGGAAACCAACGTCGGTCAGCCACAGGTTGCGTACCGTGAAACTATCCAGGAACCGGTGGAACACGAAGAGAAGTACGTAAAACAGACGGGTGGTCGAGGACAGTACGGTCACGTTCTCTTCCGCATGACTCCTCAGGAGCACGGCAAGGGCTACGAGTTTGTGAATACTGTTGTCGGAGGAAGAATTCCGCGTGAGTACATCAATCCTTGCGATAAGGGATTCCAAGAAGGTATGAGTCGCGGTATTCTCGCAGGTTACCCCGTAGTCGATGTGAAAATTGAGCTCTACGACGGTTCATACCACGATGTGGACTCCTCTGAAATGGCCTTTAAAACATGTGCAAGTATCGGTTTCCAAGCTGCGGCAAAGAAAGCAAAGCCCGTACTCTTGGAGCCTGTTATGAAAGTGGAAGTTGTCTCTCCCGAAGAGTTCTTCGGAGACATAATGGGAGACATCAGTTCCCGTCGCGGACTTATACAGAGTCAGGGTGACCGCGGTACTGCCAAGGTGATAGTTGCGAACGTTCCTTTGGCTTCGATGTTCGGGTATGCAACGGAACTTCGCTCCATGACACAAGGACGCGCCAGCTACTCCATGGAATTTGCTCACTACGATAAAGTGCCTGGCAACGTTGCCGAAGAGATCATCGCAAAGCGTGGAGGAGGAAGGTAATCTCAAACTACGTAATTCGAGAATAGCCCTAATAGAAGGGCTTTTCTTTTATTTACTGCAATGCGACAACAGCGGAATCTAAATTGCTTTGCTCAGTTGCCGCAGCATGCATTGCTCCGAAAGGAGTCGGATCGTACATATCTGCTATCGTATCTCCGTCACTGTCATCTATGGAGTTTGGAATACCGTCTCTGTCAAAATCTGCCAGACTCTGCGATACAGGAAGAGCGTTGTAGTATCCGACTGATACCTCATGTATCACGCGCAGTTGCGGAATCACTATGCCAAAGGACGTAACCAGCAATGCACTAAGGAGTGCCGTGAGAGTGGTGTCCGGATGCAGGTCTTTCGGATTCATAAACGATGTGTGTATGAGTGATATCAAATATATTATAACATAAAAACATTAAATAGGAAATACTTCAAAAAGGGTGACAAGATGATGTTTTACTGTGATACAACATTGACACATGCCCTATGAAAGCTATTCTCAGGCTCTATGGGTAAAAAGAGATTCACAGAAGACTCCTGGCGAAAGGAACCGTGGTTCCAGTCACTATGCAGTGCTTTTGTCGCCTGTTCCACCGAAAAGGAAGTGGCAGACTTCCTGCGAGACATTGCGACATTAAGCGAGCTTCAGGCATGGAGCGAGCGCCTGGAAGTGGCAAAGCAGTTAAGTCATGGGCGCACATACAGAGAGATTGCGGCCCAGACGGGTGCGAGCACCACAACGGTAACCCGTGTTGCGAAGTATCTGGAGAACGGAGAAGGCGGTTTGCGGAAGATCTTACATGCACACAGACACCATAGAATGGTATCGGGTACGATTGCAGGAAAAGATGTCGCCAAAGAACGCACGGAGTCCGTGCTTAAAAAGTATCTCAAGTAGCCACGCGACGACCCGCCTTTTTTATGTGACACTGTCTCACATGCATCATGAATTCTTCATGCGTCGGTGTCTCGAACTTGCGGAGCAGGGGAGATGGCACACAGGTATAAATCCTCTTGTTGGGTCGGTGTTGGTTCGTGACGGTAATTGCGTTGCCGAGGGTTGGCATGCCGGGTTCGGGCAGGATCATGCGGAACGAATGTTGATCAAAAAATTTGATCAACAAATAGACCCCGGTGATACCTTGTACGTCAATCTGGAACCATGCTGTCACGAGGGAAAAACACCTCCTTGCACGGACATCATTATAGAGAGTGGCATTCGAAATATCGTCTACGGTATGCGCGACCCCAATCCTTCCGTGGCAGGGAAGGGGATTGAACGTTTGCGAGAGGAGGGGATTTCTGTGGTGGGCCCACTCCTTCCGGAACTCTGCAGACGACTCAACAAAGGCTACGTTTCGCTTAAGGAGCAAGGGCGTCCGTTCATTACCATGAAGAAGGCACAGCTACGATCCGGAGAAATATCCAATCCCGACGGATCTCCGTTGAAAATCACATCGCCTAAGCAAGACGAGTGGTCTCACACACATTTTCGCGCCAAGCACGACGCTATCCTTGTCGGTTCACAGACGGTTCGAACCGATAATCCACACCTGAATGTTCGCTATACGAACAAAAAAGTAGCTCAGACTTCTGCCCAAAGTATAAGGCTGATCTTAAATTCAATGTTCAATATTTCACTTGATTCAAACGTGCTGAACGACGAAGCAGCTTCTCGAACTATTCTTATTACTTCTCCGGATTCTTCCTGTGCATACGAAGGTGAGATTTTGGAGAGAGGAGTACGGATTTTACGAATTCCTATACTAGATGGAGTTTTCGATTGGAACTCTCTGTGGTGCATGCTTACGACTCCTGATGAAGATTTTTATGGCATCAGCAGTATTCTTGTGGAGGGGGGGCGAAAAACATGGGACATTTTTACGAGCAGCGGCTTTGTAGATGAAGAAGTTCTTCTTATAAGTAAATGCCCGTCATGAGTGTCATGACGGGCATTTCTGCTCTTAGTCGCACAGGATGTGCGACTATTATCCGGCGTGCCGTGCAACCGAGTGCGGAAGCGGCATATTGGCCGCGGCTTCCATGGACATAGGCATGATCGCCAATGCGGGTGATACTACCTGAAGCAGCTTCGTGATGCAGAGCTGATTCATGCTTGTTTGGCGGTCGTGCCCTTCGGCCTTCAGTGCTTCGTGAAGACTTTTGGGCAACCGAACGGTAATCACGCGTGTCGGCTCGTTGCCAGTGTCGTCGGTTCGAGACTTCCCTCGGAGCTGCGCCAATATTTCTTCGATATCGGCGTACTCCGCGGTGAGTTCGAAGGCACGAAGGGCTCGAACACTCGGGAATAATTTACGCAGAACACCATCTACGCCAATAATCTCCCGGTAGAACGTCACCCAATCCGGATTTTGGCGGAACAATGCTTCCGCCACTCGCTTCGCTTTGCTTTCGGGACTTGCTTCCGTCTGGGCGCGATCTTGCGCCGCAATCGTCGTGGCCATCCGTGTGGCCTCCATGTGTCGAAAGAGCAGAAATACAGTGGATCTCCCAGACCCGTGCATTCGCTCCCTCTTAAGGAAGAAATGAAGTGGGTCTACAGACCTATGATGAATCATAGTATTTTCTCCTAAAATGTCAATTATTCGTTACATGTAGTACAGAGTTGCAACTGAGCGGTTATCTTTAGCTGTGAAGTTAAGAGAGAGAGATAGAGAGAGCAACTATGCCGCCAAACGTTCAGTTTCATTTGATGTTACACTCTGTGTGTCTTCTTCCTCTTCCAGTCCGGCTGCCAATTTGCCGAGTGCTTCAGTTTCTATTTGACGTATTCTTTCTCTGGTGAGTCCCAATTCTTCACCTATTTGCTTCAGTGTTTTTTTGCCCTCGTAATGAAGATTAAATCTCGCTGTAATAACTCTTTGCTCTCGCTCGTCAAGACAGGAGAGCAGCGCAGATACTTTTCGTCTTGCTATCATACTTCGTACGTCGAGGTACAAGCCAAGCGGACATTCCGGCATCTTCTCAGGTGCGGGATTTACATGAAGGTCGTTGGGTTCTACCGGAGTTTCCATAGCACGACCTCTTCTGTGCGCCCCCAACGTATTTCGTAGTCTACTTTTCAGTTTCGGTGCTGCGTAGTCTACGAAACGCTTGCCCTTTGCGGGCTCGTAACTTTCTATCAGTTCAAAGAGTAACATGCTTCCTTCACTCAACATTTCGTCATAGAAAGGAGTTCCGCCTCCAACCTCTCTTGCTATGTATTTTACAAGAGCCATATTTGCTCGTGTGAGAGTTTCTCGGAGTTCGAGTGATTCCTGCAGAAAACTTTGCATATCCATCATGGTATCTTCCTGCAGAGCGGCGAATTTCAGATAGTTCATTTTGCGGAATGCAAAGTATTCCTGTTCTGCAGAGAGTTGGGGAGTACCGTATTGCCCTGTTTCAGAGAACTCTTCGCCCTCCTCATTGGAGGGCATGTATGTGTTAAGAAATTGAATATTGTATCTGCTCCCGTTTCTTCGCGGGAAGCTTCTTGCTCCTACGTAGTGAATAGATGCTTTCACCTGTGCTATTTCATCGTTTACCGCAGAGGATATCTCTGCTGTCGCAGGTAGGACTCTCTCTCGCTCTATTATTTCCGGCGGGCTCATAACTTGCGTAATATTATCAAACATTATGTAATATACAATAGAAATTCGATAAAGAATTCGTATGCCAAAGTGCCATTATGTTACCTTTTTGAGTACTGACTCACCCCATTTCATTATTTTGCCCTGCGTACGCTGTTTTATGGGTGCTTTGCCGGTCTCTTTGTACTTTTTCACCACAGAGGCAAATGCATGGCCCTGCTTGCGTACAGAAGCAATACTCTCCGGTCGTTCATCCACAACGAGTCCGAATTTTCCCTGTCCTTTCACGCATTTTCCCTCGAAATGATGACCCATATAACTCGCTCCGAAGTACTTCAGAGCTTCCGGAATATGACTGCTCGTTTTTTCCATCAATCCTTTCCATGCCGGGTAGGGTGCTCCTCCCGTATAAATCATGTAAAACGGCATGCCGTTCAGCGTTCCTCTCGACCGCGTGGCATCCAATGCGAAGCTGCCCATGCGGTCTATAAAATTTTTCAGGTGAGCAGGGACACCGAAGTTCCACACGGGGGTTGCTATCACAAGACCGTCCGCCTCTTGCATCAGCGCTTGCAGTGCACAGAAATCCTCTTCCTGACTGCATTGCGGATCGTAAAAGTCCAATGAGAAGTGTTCGATGCGAAAATCTTTCAGCCTCCTCTTATGTACCGTCACGCCACCCAGCTGCTGCATGCCCTGCACGAAGGTATCTGCGAGAACGTTGGAATTGCTCGGTTCGTTTGTTCCTGCGACAAGTACGAGAATATTCATGGTAACAAAGGGGGAGTGAGGATGTTTCTGCAGTGTATAACGTGAGCGACGTTATGCAGTGGCACTGCCCAATATAGGCTTGAGAACCTATCGTAAATTGTGTTGCAAATGCACTATGCTAAGCGACATTTTCATCGATCTGATTCACGAATTTTCTCTGAATGCAGAGCTAAGAATCCGAATTTATCAAAAATTGACAGATAACAATAAGAGCAATCAATATGCATTGACCGAGGGGAATCAGTCCAATATCTTGTGTGGTTGTGGCATCAGTGCCACAAGATAGTGTGTTTCCTTTTCCCTTCCCGTCCAAATGAATCCGCCGACCGCCGCAACAGACAGCGCTTCCGCGCAGAATATTTCACCGACCAAGCACCACAGAGGTCTTTCCATTCCCCGCGTATTTACGACTCCGGGGAGCGACCCTCTGGAGGAAGTGCGATACGACAGACGTACCAGTCGCATTTCCAATACGGATGGTTCTGTGGTGTTCGAAATGGAAGATGCGGAAATTCCCATCGCATGGAGTCAGGTGGCTACCGATATCATGGTCAGTAAGTACTTTCGAAAGGCGGGAGTACCTCAGTACAATGAGAAAGGAGAAGTGATTCACGATGAGAAAGGTGAAGTAGTCATGGGTCCCGAGCGCAGCGCAAAGCAGGTTATACGACGTCTTGCAGGGTGTTGGCGACACTGGGGTCAGCAGTATGGCTATTTTGAAACCGCACAAGATGCTCAGGCATTCGAAGATGAATTGGGATACATGCTTATTCATCAGATGGCGGCACCCAACAGTCCACAATGGTTCAATACCGGTTTGCATTACTCCTACGGCATCACGGGGCCCGCACAGGGGCATTACTATTGCGAGCCGACCACCGGAGAGGTGAAGCAGAGTGAAGATGCCTACACACATCCGCAGCCTCACGCATGTTTTATACAGTCTGTGGATGACGATATGGTCAACGAAGGAGGTATTATGGACCTCTGGGTTCGAGAAGCTCGTCTCTTTAAATTCGGTTCAGGGACGGGAACGAATTTCAGCAATCTTCGAGGAGAAGGGGAGCCGCTTTCGGGCGGTGGCAAAAGCTCCGGTCTTATGAGCTTTCTGAAAATCGGAGACAGAGCCGCGGGAGCCATAAAGTCAGGCGGTACCACCCGCCGTGCGGCCAAAATGGTCTGCTTGAATTTGGATCATCCGGATATCGAAAATTTCATAAGCTGGAAGGCAAATGAAGAGAAAAAAGTCGCCGCTATGGCCAAAGCGGGTTACGACACCGATTTTAACGGAGAAGCGTATCAGACTGTCTCCGGTCAAAATTCAAATAACTCAGTTCGTATTCCGCACGAGTTCTTTGAGGCGGTAGAAAAAGACAGTGACTGGCATCTTATCTGGCGCACAGAGAAGCGCAAGGCGGCCAAAGAAGCCAGGGAGCCTGTGCCATGCAAAACCATGCGAGCACGCGAACTGTGGGATCAAATAGGCTACGCAGCATGGTCGTGTGCGGACCCTGGTGTGCAGTACGACACCAGTATCAATGACTGGCACACGTGTCCCGAGGACGGACCGATTAACGCCAGCAATCCGTGCAGTGAATACATGTTCTTAGATAACACTGCCTGCAACCTCGCCTCCATTAATCTGCTGAAATTCTACGATGACGAGCACGGCACGTTCGAAGTGGAGAAGTACAAGCACGCTGCTCGGCTCTGGACTATCGTGCTGGAGATCTCTGTGCTTATGGCACAGTTTCCCAGCAAAGAGATTGCGGAGCTCAGCTACGTATTCCGCACACTCGGTCTCGGGTATGCGAACATCGGAGCCATGTTGATGCGTATGGGTATTCCGTACGATTCGGAAGAAGCACGCTCCATATGCGGTGCACTCACAGCCATTCTTACGGGAGAGTCGTATGCGACATCCGCCGAAATGGCAGATGTGCACGGTACCTTTAAAGGGTACGAGCGCAATAAGCAGCATATGCTTCGTGTCATTCGTAACCACAGACGTGCGGCATACGATGCTCCGAATGCGGAGTACGAAGGCTTGCATGTGCCACCGGTGGGCATAAACCAGCAGAAGTGCCCGGGGTATCTTCTGGAGGCGTCCAAAGAGTGTTGGGATCGTGCGCTTGCCATGGGTGAGAAGTTCGGATTCCGTAACGCGCAAACAACGGTCATTGCTCCCACGGGAACAATCGGTCTGCTTATGGATTGCGATACCACCGGAGTGGAACCCGACTTTGCTCTCGTAAAATTCAAAAAGCTTGCAGGAGGGGGATACATGAAAATTGCGAACCAGTCCGTCAAGCCTGCGTTCCAAAATTTGGGATACACCGAATCGGAAGTAAACGACATCATGCGCTACGTAAAGGGAACGCTAAGTCTGGAAGGCGCACCGTTCATCAATCGTGAAAGTCTCAGGGAGAAAGGATTTACGGATAAAGACATAGCCACTGTGGAAAAAAATCTTCCGCAAGTGTTCGAGCTCCAGTTTGCATTCAACAAGTGGGTACTGGGAGATGAAGCAATGAAACGACTGGGCTTGAGGGATGAACAAACAGACAGCCTGAACTTCGATCTTCTTTCCGCACTCGGATTTACGAAAGATCAAATAGAAAAAGCGAACGTATACATTTGCGGAAATATGACTGTGGAGGGTGCGCCACATCTCAAACCACAGCACCTTGCCGTCTTTGACTGTGCCAATAAGTGCGGAAAGCTCGGTAAGAGGTTTATTTCTGCCGAGGGTCACATTCGCATGATGGCGGCCGCACAGCCCTTCATATCCGGTGCAATCAGCAAAACCATCAACTTACCGAACGAAGCGACCGTTGAAGATATCACCAATGCTTACCTCTTAAGCTGGAAGCTGGGACTCAAGGCCAATGCTCTTTACAGAGACGGATGCAAAATGAGTCAGGCACTCAGTAACAAATCAGATTCCAAAGAAGAAGCTGTTGAAGCAGAGAAAGAAGTGGTGGAGAGAGTGGTTATTAAAGAAGTGCCTCGCAGAAGAAAATTGCCGAACGAACGTATGTCCATTACACACAAGTTCTCGGTTGCGGGACACGAAGGCTATATTCATGCGGGACTCTACGAGAACGGCGCACCCGGTGAAATATTTATAAAAATGAGTAAAGAAGGCTCCACGCTTTCGGGTGTTATGGACACGCTTGCACTCAGTCTTTCCATGAACCTGCAGTACGGTGTGCCGTTGGAAGTGCTCTGTAACAAACTCGTACACACGCGTTTCGAACCGATGGGTATGACAACGAATAAGGAAATTCCGATGGTGAAGAGTCTTATGGACTACCTCGGACGCTGGCTCGCATTAAAGTTCCTAACCAAGGAGCAGGCGATGCAGTTTCACAATAAAGAACTGGTAGAGAAGGCATATTCGGAAGGAACGAAGAGTAAAGATGCCTTTGCCATGAGACTTCCTGTTATGGATGAAGGTGCTCCTGTTATGAATCTCGGTGTTGCTGTGGAGGAAAAGACACACGAAGAAGTGGAACAGGCAGTGCACCAAGTGGAAGTAATGCCGAACAAAATGGAGTCTGCCAAACAACAAGGATTTACGGGTTCCATATGTTCGGGATGCGGAAGTCTTCGCATGAAGCGTAACGGGTCTTGTGAAGTTTGTCTGGACTGCGGCGCAACCAGCGGTTGCAGCTAGAATTTCTTTTTCTTGCATACGGAGGAGCGGACGAATGTCTGCTCCTTTTGTTTTTCTTCTTGCGCTACACTGCTCTTAAATGAGTTGGATAGATCGCCTGCCGGCAAACGAAAAACAGAGGCTGCGCAAGCGCATGCGCAGCCCCGAGGAATACGAGCGTTTGCGTGAACGCGTAAAAGGTCCCGAAGATCTGGAGAAAGAAATGGCTCAAAATGAATTGCTGGCGGAACTGAAGTTCACATTGGAAACAGAGCCGAGAGTGCAGGAGGAACTGCGAAAGGAGTTGGAGAAAGATCTCCATGAACAGGGTCTAGAAAACATACTGGAGACTGCCGATATGTCTCCGGATGCCAAAAGTGCGTTGGAGCAGGGAAATTTTTCGGTATCTCTGGAAACCAATGCTCAGACAGGGCACGAGCAAATGGTGCTGCAGCCCGAGGGAAATATTTCGGAAAAAGCGGTACTTCGACAGTCGGTTTCGGATACCTACACTGACGGATTCATCAGCGCTATGGGCGGAGGTTCGGTGGCATAAATCACTGAGTACCATACGGACTCAGTCTACGAAGCGGTGCCTCACTTCTTACATAGAAATGAAAAGCATGCCGAACACACAGATCATCAGGAAAACTCGCATGGGGTGCAATCCTACGACCGTTTGTATGAAATATTCAATAGTCAAATAGGAAAGAACCCTTGCATAAAGGCAGAAACCTGAACAAATTTATACTTCACCTTTTATCGATTTCTCGCTCAGGATAGCCAAATTATCATCGTCGGCAGTGATATTTGGGATTACTTTCGTACACCTGTCGCACCTGTGGACAATCATCCAGCCTTTCCCCGACTTATAATCCATTCCGGTCGGTCGCATTAAGCCTCCGCACTGAGATGCCCGGTCTCCCGGACCGTCTTTATCTACGTGTTTTGAGTACAGGCAGTGGGGACAGTGGTTGCGGTACGAGCCGCTTGTCAAAGGCTCGACATCGGCGGAGCAGTGCTCGCAGGTGAACCGTTCCTGTCGTGCAATAAATGGCATATGAAATGGCGGACTATTCAAATCCGAGAGCTGCTATCGTATCAAGACAGAACTCCATCTCTTCATCCGAACTTTCATACTCGGATTTCACTATCGTAGGTTGCACATTCAATTCGGATGAAAGCTTCTTTCCAAGTGCTACCGTCATCGGATATCTGGAATCAATCATGATACGTATCAGCATGCCCGGCTTTTCCTCAGCTCTTGCCAGTTTCAATATTGTGCCGAGTTCCGCATGGCGATCTGTTTCCATGTGTGTGGAATTTCCCAAGGGTTCGAGTGTGTGTCTTTTCCTCGTTACCGCATTGTGAATTGCCCATAAAACTGCAAAATCATCTTGAGATACAGCTTCCGTTCCGGGAGAAGAATTATTGTAGTCCACGTCTGCTATGCGAGGAAATTCAGTATCTCCTTGCATCGGTTCAGCTTCTGCAGCCGGTGTTTCTTTCAGTGCGGAACTCATTTAATGAATAATATACAACAAAAAATAACTTATGCAAGTATCAAATCACACGAATCACACATTGAATTTAAAATGCATAATGTCACCGTCTTTCACAATATACTCTTTGCCTTCACTGCGCATCTTTCCCGCTTCTTTCGCACCCTGTTCGCCATTAAATTGCACGTAATCTTCATATGCAATGGTGTCCGCACGTATGAATCCTTTCTCAAAATCGGTATGAATAACTCCCGCCGCCTGTGGAGCGGTGGATCCTTTGCGTACGTTCCATGCGCGCACTTCTTTCTCTCCCGCGGTGAAATAGGTGATGTACCCGAGTGCCATATACGCGGCCTGAATCAGCTTATCTAGTCCCGCAGATTCTATGCCAAGTTCAGAGAGCATTTCCTGCGCTTCCTCGGCAGAAAGCTCCTGAAGGTCCTCCTCTATTTTTGCCGATATCGTTATAAGTTGTTCATCTTGCGCTATTCCCATGCTCTTACGTAAAGAGTCTGTATCTGCATTTCGCAGATCATCTTCGGCTATGTTTACCGCGTAAATAATCGGTTTGTTTGTGAGCAGATGAAAGTTTTTCAATATTCTGGACTCCTCTTCGTTACATTCCAGACTGTGTGTGGTTTTCCCTTCATTCAACGTCGCTTGCACGCGCTGCAGCAGTGCCAGTTCTTTCAGTTTACTTTTCTCTCCCGTACGTGCGCCGCCCGCAACTTTATCCATCTGCTTTTCCACGGAATCGATATCGGAAATAATCAATTCGGCTTCTATGGTTTCCCTGTCTCGTTTCGGGTCCACCGTACCTTCAACGTGTGTGATATTGGAGTCACCGAATGCTCGAACAACGTGGCAAATAGCATCCACTTCGCGGATGGCATGCAAAAATTTGTTTCCCAGCCCTTCCCCTTTACTCGCCCCCTTTACCAGTCCTGCAATATCTTTGAACTCAATTGCTGCGGGTATGATTTTTTGAGGATTCACCATGCTTGTCAGAGTGCTCAGACGTCTGTCCGGCACTTCCACTATTCCTACGTTGGGCTCTATGGTGCAGAAAGGATAGTTTGCAGCTTCCGCACCTTTGCTGCGTGTAAGTGCATTAAAGAGCGTGGATTTTCCCACGTTCGGGAGGCCGACGATGCCTATCTGTAAAGCCATCGCGCTGGAGTATAGGGCATGTTTAGGAATGAGACATTCTAAACACCGCAATTTGTTCGCCGGATGACACCTCTGTTAGAGATGTGAGAGATTGTAAATATGGCAGTACGCGGACGTGTTCCGGAATACGTATGACCAAGTAGTCCGAAGGGTACAGTGCAGCCAGATCCCTCTCCCACGATTCCCAATCGATCTTCTCGGGTTGGGAGCTGCGTACCGCAAGCAGTAGGCCCGTAACTTTGGGATTGGCCACAAAATCCAACGAAGGATCCATTCCCCGTGCGAAGCGTAGGTCGGGTCGTACTGTAAACAGCGCAGGAAAAAGATCCCAGTCTATGTTCAGTACTGCGGCTCCCGAAGGAATGCTCTCCAGGGGAGCAGAGTAGTGCGTCAGCATTCTTTCTAAATCCGTTGAACGAAAAGAGTAGTGCATTTTCCCCATATTCACGCCGACAACAAGAAGCAGTATAAGAAGCGGTACATGATTTCTCACTGCGAAAGACGGGAGCAAATCTTTCGCTGCCTTTGCTGCCATATCGGTTTGCAGGCTCAGTAATTGTGCCAAAAGTACAATGAGGACGGGCCAGAGGAAATCGAGCATTCGTACCCACATGCACATGCCCAGCAGAAATACGCATGCGATGAACGCCGTAAGAGAAATACCTTTTTCGTGCAGCTGTTTTTTGGTGATTCCGCACGCGTGTGATGCGTAGTACGCAAGCAGTATCGCAGCTCCTGCAAGAGCGATCGGTGCGGCCATTCTTCCTATGCCGGATTGCAGTTCGGTTCCGAGAGGAAGGTTCTGCATGAACGGAATGCGCAGAAAAACAGTAAAGAAGAAATGCATATACTCCATGCTCTGCGGATGGAGAGCGAACCCCGCTGCCACGCCTGTCGCACCGGCAACAAGCATTTCAATGGCACTGCGTTTGTCATGGAGTGTCCACAGCCAGACACCGGCACATACCACTATGAAGAACGGAAAGAGAAAGAGATGAGAAAGAAGGGTCGCAATTGCAAGCAGTACTCCCGATGCCACGGCTTTCTTTTGCAGAGCGGTGCTCCAAACAACAATGCTGAGTGCCACCATAAGAATGAGAGGTCTTCCTATGAGAAGTCGCATGGAAAACTGCACGTGCCCCAAAAGAAGCAGGACGAGCAACACACTTTTTGTGGTTGGAGAAAGATGCAGGTTCGACATGGCGTACAGCAGTGCGAGAGACAAGAGTGAGATGCTGAGTACTATGAATATGCGTTGAGCCACTATGCTTTCAAATCCTCCCAGTGGCATAAGAATAACGTGTGTGAGAAACCACGGGTCCGAGTTATGCAGACGGAAGTACCCTCCGTAGAGAATATCACCCCATCCTCCGAAGCTTCTCACGCCGTTCTTTGTAAGAAGAGAGGCGAGTGTATGGTGTCGTATGCCATCTCCCAACGACGTGGGTGCATGCAGGCCCATGAGTACGGAGCTCAATAGAACCAGTGCCAAAACAATGGTAATCAGAGGGAGAAAATTGCGTTGATCTCTATGCATTGTAGGCATCCTATCTTGCGGTGAGATCTTAGTCGATATTCTTTAAATTCTTATTCTCAGAGCCTATTCTCTACGTTATTTAGCATGTTCAATCGCCTCTAAAAACTTGACAAAAATTAAAAAAAGCTTTAGATTATGCCACTATATGATTTGCAAGAGATTCCTCTGGCTGCTGGCTATTGTGCTCCTTGTCGGGGCGGGTACAAGCGCGTTTGCAGCGGGATTTCCTGACACCGTGAGCACTCCGTATCAGGAGACTTTTGCATATTTATCCGAGAAGGGGATTGTAAGAGGGTACAGTGACGGCTTCGCGCACCCCGAAGGGTACTTAAACCGTGCGGAAGCACTGAAGGTGATAATGGTCAGTCAGCCCAAGTATGCCGAGCGAGTGATATGGCACAAAAATAACATGCCGCCACTCCCGCTCTTCGGGGACATGCGTCAGGACCAATGGTTTGCTCCGTTTGTAGAGGCGGCATTTGAAGCTGAGGTGTTGCAAGGATACCCGGATGCAACACTCCGCCCGTCACAGGTTCTTCGAGTTGAAGAGGCTGTCGTTCTTCTTATGCGTGCGTACGGAGAAGCAGGAGATGTTCAAACTGCGGAGCTTTCTACGGCCATACAAAATACTCCCGGGCAGTGGTATACACCTGCTATCAATGCTTCCATTACACGAAATCTTGTACGGAAAGATCAGCCCATACTGCGATTGGGGGATCCCATTACACGCGGACAGTTTTTTGACATGGTCTTTCGTATGATGCGCGTGAAGGAGACAGGCACCCTTGCCTACAGAGACAGTGCAGTTTCTTCACAGCCGGTAGCAACCGCACAGGGAAGTTTTACGAATCAACATGCCATCAATGTTCCTCAGCAACCCCTTGCAGTCGTTTCCCAACCACAGCCTGTTGTATCGTCCGCAACGCTTACGTACGCGTCTGAAAAATACTTCTCTATCAGTATGCCGAGTCTTGGTATAAAAGATCTCACTGTTACGCATCCCACAGATCCTTTTTCTCAGCAGGGGGTTTTGGAGCCTCTCAGGCTTGGCGTAGGGCATCTGTTCAGTTACCCCGGTGGCGGAGGCAAAATTATGATTTACGGTCATAGCAGCGGATACCCTTGGGATATTTCCGAGTTCACAAAAATCTTTCGCAAGGTAAATCAGCTGAAGCCGGGAGACAAAATATACGTAACATACGAAGGAAAACTTCACACGTACGAAGTAACGCATGAGCAGACAATCGCCGCCAAAGATTCCTCACCTTTCAGTGATAACGGTGCGGGTGAAGAACTGATTCTGTACACCTGTTGGCCACCGGATTCCATCGCCCAGCGATACTTGGTGCATGCGCGTGCCATAGATACCGTGGCATTGCAGTAAAAAAGAAAGAAAGGTATTTCCTTGAGTGCTTACAGCCGAAAAGCGTCTCCGGAGCGCAAGTGAATAAATAAAAATGGATAGTGTGAGAATCAGCCTATTCGCCTCATAATCTCACGATCCACGAAATCTTTGGATCGTCCGTACGTCAGACGAGAGAGTTGTTTGTAGGCTTCGGCACCCTGCTCGTCTTTCGGGTAGGTTTTGTCCAACCATGGGCGCGGAACCTCTATGGAAAATGGTCTTGAAGGCTGTCCGCCGACGCTCAATTTCATTGCCCCCTTAAACGCGTCTATGTTCACAAGATCTTGTTCGGAGAATACGGGTGCCATTTCCTTTGCACATACCTCGGCATCCTGAGGACCGATTTTGTAAAACATCATGGTACCCACGTTTCCGAATACCGCTCCTTTCAAACTTACACTGCCCGAGAGTTTACTGTCTTTCTCCAGCTGATCTATGTACTGGTGAGCCAGTATGAGACCGAGGCGATATTTTCTCGCTTCGGAAAGAATGGACTCGATAGACGGGGTAACGAAGTTCTGGAATTCGTCGATATACAGGAAGAAGTCTCGTCGCTCTTCCTTGCTCAGACGTTGTCTGCGCATGGCAGCGACTTGAATTTTACTCACGGCTATCATACCAAGGAGCTGAGCGTTCACATCTCCCACAAGACCTTTACTCAAGTTCATAAGCAGAATCTTGCCTTCGCTCATGCATTTGGCAATATCGAAAGCACTGCGAGTTTGACCCACGATGTTGCGAATGAGTGTGTTTGTGTAGAACTGTCCGAATTTTGCCGCAAAGTACGGAATCATTTCCTGTTTTTCGCGTTGTCCGGTTTGTGCCATCTGTTTTTCCCAGAATGAGCGAACGATCGGATTTTTTACTTTACTCACTTTGTATTTCTGCCATTCGTCATCGGTAAAGAGTTTCACCAAATCCGTAATGGCACCTCCTTCATCGTCATCGTCCATGAGGGTCAGACATCCGTTTCGGAAATAGTCTTGAATACGAGGGCCGAAAATTTCCTCTCCGAACATTTTCACCATCATGTTCATGGCATCCAGTGCGACGAGATCTTTCTCTTCTTCACTGCTTGCTTCCAACAAGTTAAGACCCATGGGACGTTCCGTATCTGCGGGATTAAAGTAAATAACATCGTCCGCTCTTTCACGAGGAATATACGGCAGCAGATCTTCTATGAGCGATCCGTGGGGATCTACGATGCAGCAACCTGTATTATTGTGAAAATCCTGCCTTGCCATTACCTGCATAATGGAAGACTTTCCCGTACCGGTTTGCCCGATAATATAGAAGTGTCGAAAGCGATCTTCATTGTTCATGTAGATTCTTCTCTTCTCACCTCGGTAGGTGTTTGTGCCAAGGAACAGACCTTCTTCCGGAATATCTTTCGGTGCGGGAGCTATTTTAAAGTTCTGCCATTTTATGGTTTCCACTTTGTTGTACTTAATGTTCGGGAAATGAAAGAACGTTGTGAGTTCCGAAACTCCCAAGATCATCAAAGGAGACGAGAGCCAGGTGGTGAGTCCCAGTCGGGGGGACCTGCGAATAAATCTTGCTACGAGTCCGCATTTTGAAGTCATTTTTGCCGTGCGAAGTCCGTTGCCTCGAATTTCGCTGAACTGACTGAAAGAAGTGCTTACTTGATCCAGTAGCATTTTGGCCCTGTTCGGAGTTTCCGCTGAAGTCACGATACGAATAACGGCAGAGAAACCCGGGCTGCTTGCTTTTTCATCCACCGCCTTGCTGTATTCTTCCACCATTTGAGATACGCGTTCTCCGGTCGGCTTGCTCTCTTCTTGTAAATTTACAACATCTTCTCCGGTGGTAAGAAGACTGAAAGCAGCGCTTAACCATGTGAGCGGGTTCCACAATGTCATTTTTTTCTTCGTAGGATTTATAAGTTGAGTCGCTTCTTTCTGTAACTTTTTCTGCCAGCCCTGTCTTGCCGGTTTTATGATGATTTGAATTGCAGCTCCGTCTGTTTCTTTCAACTTGGAAAATGCGTTTGTAATGGTACTTAGAGGGTCACTTTTCAGCTGCTGATATGTACGAAAAAGCTTTGTAAACTTCTGTGTGGGCACCAGTGCCTTTGCTGCCACAGCGGATGTGTTCGTAAAGATATTGTAGTCTTCGACTTCGTCGATGACAGCGTCAGGAAAGAAAGATGTGATCTGCTTCTCTATGAGATGCACCACTTTTCTCGGGCACACGACGAAGAATAAAATTTCTCTCTGCAGTGCCGCATATTCAAGGGAAATAAAATCTTGTCCTTTCCAGAACCGTTTACTGCCTCCGCGATAAATTCCATGCAGAGACTGGTAGAGGTGATCCATTATTCCGAGCACTTCTTTGAAGTCCTGACCGGAGGAATACCGTTCGGATTCAGTCTCCTTCTCTTCCTTACTCTCTTTTTTAGGGAGAAGTACCTGCAGAAAGACCAAATCTCGCTCTCTTCGCCTGTCTGCCAACAACCGAGCAAACCATAGCACTGCATGGCTTCCACAGTATGTGGCGACAAGAAGGAGTATAGTAACGAAGGCGAGCTGCATGGCTTGCATATCATACCATTCTATCATGAATTTCATGGTATAGATAGAACTATCCGATTCTATGATGCCATTCAAAGCATTTCTCTCAGGACGTAGTATTCGCACAATATGCAGAAGTTTCTGCGACCGCTTTAAGCGTAAGAAGGGAATGAGGAGTTTGCGGAGCATAAAGTCCTGGTATCGAGTGACCCTTCGTTCCGCACTGCATACACCATTGCACATTCCGTCCGCTTTGCGTTCAAATTCCATACGCTTATGGTTGGATGGACACGAATACTTTCCTCGTATTCACCATTTACTCAGACAAGCGAAACACAATGTTGTGGTACATATGTATAACTGGAAAGAAGATGTAACAGGGCTGCAGTTGGCCGAGACACTGCTGGAAATAGCAGACAAGGGTATCCATGTTGAAGTGTTAAAGGAAACAACGGGAGATATTTTTGAGCTTCACCAAGACTTTCAGTCCACCCGTTCCAGCAAGCATTCCGTATGGAATCGTTTTTGGAATCATCCGAACATATCCGTGCACTTCACTGCGGATGAAAATCATTCGAAGGTCTTTGTGATAGACGATACGACACTGCTTATCGGCAGCATGAACATAAGTGATGACTACCTGCGTTCGTGGGATTGCCTGGTGGAGTTGCGCGGAAGAAAGTTTGTACGGAGTTATCTCACGCAAAAGCCCGAAAAATCAGCATCAGTTCGCATTGCCCTTAATACGCAGTCAGTAAAGGAAATCAGATCTTGCATGGAACTTTTTATTCGGAATGCCACTTCTTCCATTGTGGTGCAGCATTCATACCTCGGAGACGCACACATTCGTTCCATGCTCGCAGAAGCAAGCCACAGAGGCGTGCGAGTCACTCTATTTATCCCGCAACAAGCGGACATGTGCCAAAATATGAATTTGGAATTTATTGCAAAGCTGATGGAAGAGAGTAACTCGAAAAATATTGCAGTCAGACTTTTGCCGGGTTTTGTGCACGGCAAACTGGTTGTGACAGACGGTCAGAATATTTGTGTGGGTTCCGCAAATCTGTTCACTCACTCCTTGGATTCCATGGGGGAAACCAACGTTGTCATATCGCATCATAACAAGAGATTACATCGCAAATTACGCAGATACCTTTGGTATTTACATCTGAAAAGCATGCCGCTTATCACCATGCCAAGACGAGGAATACGAAGCAGACTGTTGGCAAAAATAGGTTTCTAGCTACTTCTTCCAGTAGTGCTTTGCTTTCATAAGGTTATCCACCATTTCCATCAGCTTACGGATGGTCATTTCACTTTTAATAAAATAGTCTTCGGCACCCAGCTCCTCTCCTCGCTGCTTGTTCCTGTCATCTCCGAAATTTGTGAGCATTATGACCGGGAACGGTCGTTGTTCTTTCGGGTATTTCTCCAGGACGGTAAATCCGTCCATGACAGGCATATTGATATCCAGTATCAGCAAATCCGGCACTTGTTTCTCTATTGCCTCTATTGCTTCCACACCGTCTTTCACTGTTCGGATTTGGTAACCCGCTATGGAGAACTTTTTAACATAGACTTCCCGCAGTACGGGATCGTCTTCAGCGATGAGGATGTTTCCTTTTTCCAAAATCAATAATAATTATAGCATATCTCGTTCCATAAGTACAGATGTGTCCAAAAGGCGCATTCAGGACTTCTCTAGATGAGATTCCACCATTTCTATGAGAGTCTTTATGGTCATATCCTTTTTTATGAAGAATTTGGAGACTCCGAGGCTTTCCCCCCTTTTTTTGTTCTTTTCATCGCCAAAATTCGTGAGCATAATGACCGAGAACGGCCGTTGTTTTTCGGGGTACTTTTCCAAGACGGAAAATCCGTCCATGACAGGCATATTTATATCCAGAATGGCCACATCGGGAACGGATTCCTCTATGGCAGCTATTGCCTCCGCACCGTTTTCCACTACGCGAATACCGTAACCGCACATGGAAAATTTTCTCTTGTACAGATCTCGGAGGAGGGGATCGTCCTCTGCTATGAGAATGGATGCGTACTTCACAAAATGATGATAGAGATGCATCGATGGAATCGCAAAGAGGGATGGTGATGCGCATGTACAAAAAGGTCGGAAAATTTCTTTCCGACCTCTTAAAATAAAGCAGTGCTCTTATCCTACAGAGATGCGGACATAGCCCGAAATTGTTGCGCCGTTTAAGTGCTTCTCCACTGTTATGGAAGGATCTTTTACGAAGTTCTGTGTAAGCAGAGCGCTCTCTTCACGGAATTTCTTCTCTTTGCCAAGCATGATTTTCTCCATAATCTCGGCTGGCTTTCCTTCTTTGGCGAGTTGCTCTTTCCAGATGTTCTTTTCTCCCTCCACAGCTTCTGTTGTGACATCATCGGGTGAGACGTATTCGGGGTTCATGGCAGCGGCATGCATGGCAACATCTTTTGCAACTGCAGTATCGCCGCTGTCCATTCCGACAAGAACGCCAATTTTGCCGTTGCTGTGCACGTAGTAACCCAAAGTCGGGGCTTCTATTCTGTGCATTTCTCCGAGAGTGATGTTTTCACCGAGCTTCTGCACTGCATCGGGAAGCTTACTTTCCGCCAGTGCTTGTGCGGCTTCAGTGCCTTCTTTGCAGAGTGTTTCTGCAAGCTCTTGTCCCAGAGCTTTAAAGTTGTCGTCGCGAGCGACGAAGTCCGTTTCACATTTCAGAAAGACCAGTGCGGCGGCACCGTTTTCTTCGTGTGCGAATACGGAACCTTCGGATTGTTCGCGTGCAGCTTTCTTGGAAGCCTGAGCGATACCACGCTTGCGTAGAAGTTCAATTGCCTTCTCTTCGTCTCCGTTTGCTTCTTCAAGTGCTTTTTTACACTCGAGAATGGAAACGCCTGTGCGGCTGCGAAGCGAAGCGACCAAGGATGCGGAAATATCTGTCATGAGAATGAAAGGGGAAGCAAAAGTTAGGAGGAAAGTTCCTCTTTAATGGTGCCAAGAATAAGGGTCAATGACGAAATGGCATCATCATTTGCGGGAATAAATGCGGTGAAGTCGTCGGGGTTGGCGTTGCTGTCACAAATACCATAGAGCGGTATTTTCAATTTCTTTGCCTCTGCAATTGCCACCGAATCACGCACGGCATCCACAACGAATACGGCATCCGGAACTCTTTTCATGCCTGAAAGACCCGAGAGTGCCGCATCTAGCTTGGTGAGTTTCTTGCGAAGAGAGGTCTGCTCTTTCTTCGTGTACTTCTCCACGGTGCCGCTGCGGAAGGAATCCTGTAGATCCAAGTAGTAACGAAGTCTTTCTTTGATGGTATTCCAGTTCGTAAGAAGTCCGGGAAGCCACTTCTTCGTGACAGTGGGTTGGTTGAGCGTATCTCCCAAATCTTCGATGAGAGGAATACTCTGCTGCTTCGTGGATACGAACAGAATTTGCTTTCCTTCGGATTGCAACTTTTTCAGTGCTGCACACACTTTTTCCAGATGATCCTTGGTTTGTTCAAGATCGAAGATATGAATATCTTTTCGGTTTCCGTAGATGTACGGAGCCATGTGAGGATGCCATTTACTGGTAGGGTGTCCGAGGTGACAGGCTGCGTTGAGCAGTTCCTTTTCGCTAGGTATAGCCATAGAAAGAGGGTGAAAGGCTTGGGGAGAGAAAATCGATACTCTGTCCTTAACTGCCTTCCGACGTCTTCTCGCGTAGAGAGTGGAGGATACCTCGCAAATGCGGGGTCAGGACCACAGCGATCAGTCGAAAGTGATACACCAGTTTTACGGTAATTTCGCTTCCGGTGCAAGAAAAATTCAATCTTTGATTCGGCACGGAAATAGACAGTTCTTGTGCAATTTATTTATACAAAAATACATCAAGGCACAGTCCTTCAAATCTGCCAGTGACTTCCGAAAATTCATTCGTAATATGTGGCCTCTTTCCCCTCCGAACCATGATGGATTCAGCATCTTCCGGCGATATGAGAATGAATGAAATCAAGGGCAAAATTACGACAGTAGAAGGGGATTTGGAAGTGTTGTACGGCTTTGTAGATCGCCTGCCGCAGCAGCATCAGACCGCTGCGCGTGCCGCTCTGCGCAGGGCTGTGAATATTGGAAGAACCATGGAAGACCTACAGCGGCTGCCGGCAGATCCGCCTCTGAATTCCGAGGGGCTTATGCTTCTGGGGCCGGAGTTGCGTCACCATATTCTGGAAACCAGAAGAATCTACTCTGCGGTCGAGGATCTCGAGCAGACAGTGACGGATATTTTCAGCGCACAGTCGCAGGAACATTTACGTTCTATTTTGCGTTCGGAACGAGATTCTACTTCCTCAACGTCATCCACAGCATTCGATATAGCCACATAAGAACGTATCTTCCTTTGTACGAACTTCGGTCGTGTCCAGCACTCTCGTTTGTTGCAACAAGTGCATATCCGATACTCTGATATTTATGATTTTAGAGCTTTCAGATGCGGATACCGAGGCGTTGCTCAGCTCACTTGCGTACGGTCATTTGGCGTGCGCAAAAAAGGATGCCAGCGTGCTGTATCTGGTGCCCGTTACCTACGTCTATTTCGAAAGAGCAGTCTATGGGTTTTCGTTCGTAGGGAGGAAGGTTGAAATGCTCAGGCGTCATCCCGAAGCTTGTTTTCAGGTGGAGGAATTCACCGAACCGGGAATATGGAAGAGTGCGATTGTGTGGGGCGCGTACGAGGAGCTTGCGGGAGAAGAAAGGCAGCGTGCATTTAAAATGTTACTGAAAAGACTTTGGGAGGAAGGGGAGCGTGACCAGCCTCTTTTCATGCCGTTTCGAAACTCTGCACGCACATTGCAGCAGGCAAGAGACGAAGACGGAATAGTACTCTACAAAATAAAGGTTCGAGAACTTTCGGGTCGCATGGAACAGTATGAGTAGGTGTTATGCTTTCCAGTACTCGGCGATTTTCTCGCGCAGTTTTGCAATAGGAATTCGGTCTTGCTTCAGCGTGTCGCGGTCTCGAACCGTAATGGTATCGGGCTCACCCTGCTCCGCATCTTCACCGATGGTGCCGAAGTCCACGGTCACACAAAGAGGAGTTCCTATTTCATCCTGCCTTCTGTAGCGCTTTCCTATGGATCCTGTGATATCGAAATCCACAACCAAATTTGTTTCTGCCAGAAGCATGCGTTGAATTTCTTGTGCTTTTTCCAGGAGCGGCTCTTTTTTGCTGAGAGGCAGTACGGCAACATCTATGGGGGCGAGGCGTTTGTCGAATTTCATAACGGTGCGCACATCTCCGTTTTCCAATTCCTCTTCTTCGTATGCTTCCAGCAAAAATGTAAGAATAGTACGGTCGCACCCGAAGCTCGGTTCTATGACATGCGGCAAAAACTTTCTGGTGGGATCGTCGGGGTCGGTGTACTTCAGATCTTCTTTACTGAACTTCTCATGTTGAGACAGATCGAAGTCTCCTCGATTTGCGAGACCGAATAATTCGCCCCAACCCCACGGGAACTCGTACTCTATGTCGACAGTTTTGGAGCTGTAGTGCGAGAGTTCTTCATCGCTGTGCTCACGTACACGGAGTCTTTTTTTATCGATTCCCAGGCTTGTGTACCACTCCCATACAGATTCTCTCCATTCATCGAATGCGTCGTCCGTACATCCCGGTTCTGCGAAGTATTCTATTTCCATCTGCTCGAATTCTCTTGTTCGGAAGGTAAAGTTTCCCGGTGTTATTTCGTTACGGAACGCTTTTCCGATTTGTGCGATTCCGAAAGGCAGACGCATTCGCTGGGTCTGCAAGATATTCCTAAAATTCACAAAAATACCCTGTGCGGTTTCGGGTCGCAGATAAATGGTATTGGATTCACCCTTTACCACTCCCTGCTGTGTCTCAAACATCAAATTGAACTGTTTTGCTTCGGTCCAGTTGTTCTTGCCGCAGTTCGGACAGTGTATTTTTTCCGCTTTCAACATGGGCTGTACTTGTTCCAACTGGAGTACCGCTGTCGCTTCTACTCCCAATTTTTCTTCCAGAAGTTTGTCTCCTCTGAAACGTTCGTTACATTCTTTGCAATCGACCAGAGGGTCGGAGAACGACCCGACATGGCCGCTTGCTTCCCATACCTTTGGATTCATAAGTATTGCGCTATCGAGCCCTACGATATCGTTTCTGCTTCGTACGAATGTGTTCCACCACTCGCGTTTCACACGGTTTTTCAGTTCAGTACCGAGTGGTCCGTAATCCCATGTGTTTGCCAAACCTCCGTAAATATCGGATCCCGGGAAGATAAATCCGCGACGTTTGCACAGGGAGACGATTTGGTCGAGAGAAGTTGCAGGCATAGCAGAACGTACGGTAGCAGTGCATACGGTCCTGCGCCATATGTGAAAAAGTAATATATTTCAATAAAAGTCAATATATGTTATAATATATTCAAACACACACTATGTTTTTCAAAGCAAGATCAGCGTTGGTTTCCGGGCTAATGGCAGTGCATATGTTACTGCTTGCACCTTCATATGCTATGGCACAGGGAATGAATGAATCCATCTCTCCGGCTAATGTGAAAGTGATTGTTTCATTTTTGATTTTCTTGGTCGTAAGTATGGTATTTAGCAGGTTATGGATAGGCATAGTGAATGCTTCTTTCATCCATGCGGAGCCGATAGGATCCATTGAAAAAAGGCAGCCATACATTCCTTCTCCGAAAATCATATCGGGTACCATAGTCGGAACACTCCTGCTGTTCCTGCTTGCCGTACACGGGCTGCGCAATATTCTGCCTTTGCACAGTATGGGCGGAGCCATGGGTTTGGCCATAGTTTTTGCGATAGTGGGAGGTGCCGCTCTGGCGGTAGAGCAACGATGGCGTGCGGCCCGCGAGTACGTGTTTGCGGGTATGATGGGCACGGGTATTTCCATAGTACTCATAGGATTTCAGCATGCGCTGTTCACGGAGGGGACATTCGGAAGTAATCCGTATTTTATGGCGCTTTCCGTTCTGTGTATTGCGCTGACATGGAGGTGCTTGTTCGGTCCGTGGAATTCGCACATTAAGGCGACGGTACTCGGCATGTTCCTGTTTTGGATCGGTGTGTACATGATTTCCAAAGACGCATCCGATATCCGCCTTGCCAGAATTCTTGCAGGCATGGTTGCTTTCGTACCTGCCATTATTTGGTGCGGTTTCTTCCTGAAGTACCACTATCAGCGTACGAGTCTTGTGCTCCTCATGTTTTTTGCGGGCATGCTTTCCACCGCACCCATTCTGTTTTACGACAAGTTGGTACGGTCCGGCTCGGAGTTGCAGTTCTTCCTGTTTCGCATTGTTCCGGAAAATTTCAATCAAACTTCGAGTGTCTTTGTCGCGGGCAATGTAATAAATGCGGGAGGGGTACGTTCCACGTTACTTGTCAGCTTTCTTTCGTTTATGTTTGTGGGAGTGGTGGAAGAGGTGAGTAAGTTCTGGGTGCTGAAAAAGAGCGGTACGACTTTCTTTACCAGTATCGATGATGCCATGCAGCTCTCCATTATTGTGGCTATCGGGTTTGCATTCGCAGAAAATATTATCAATCCGACGTATTTCATGAGTTTCGTACAAGACTTCCTTATGCACAGCTCTCCGGATTGGGGAGGATTTCTGGGTAATGTAATGGGGCGTGCCATTCTTACCAATATGGTCCACATAGTCGCTACCGGCGTGCTCGGGTACTTCTTTGGTATGGCGTTGTTTGCGGGGCCGTACATTCGTGAAGCGCACGGCAGAGGAAAAATGTTGTGGGTGGCAGACGGGTTACATGCACTCCTTGGCTTTCCACAGAAAATCATATTCAGACGTCAGATGTTCCTTATGGGACTTACTCTTGCAATAGCGTTGCACGGGCTCTTTAACTTCCTTGTCACATTTCCGGAAATTTTACCCTCGCACCCAAGCACTCTTGGGGATCTCTTCGGCTCTTCACCGGGCGCGGCGTGGAACTTTGTTCCCATTCTTATGATACCGTCTCTCTTTTATGTCGTAGGCGGCTTCTGGCTTCTTACGGACTTGTTCTATAAGAAGGAGAACATGAAAGAGCACGGACATTTGGTAACAACCGATACATTTGTGACAGCTCAGGTGGTTGCGTAAGAGAGGGGCTCACGTACAATGGGCGGGCTTTCTTCTCAATCTTTTCGTATGTCTTCAATCGTAAGACGATTTGCTCTTCCGCTTCGACTCCTCAGTATTTCTCTGTTGTTTTCGTCATTCGCACTGAGTGCCGCTGCACAAGAGATACGAGTTACAGATACGGATGTCGTTTCACGCGGAGATTTTATTCGGGCAGTCGTACGTGCCTACGATATAGATGTGGATGAGGGAGAAGATGTTTCTCTTCCATTCCTACGAGTACCAAGCGCTCTGCGCCCGTATGTGCGCGCCGCATACACGAGAGATGCTCTCGGTATTTTCGGTTCGGATCTTCAGTTGGCTCAGGGTATCACCCGCGGAGATGCTTTGCATTTGGCAGTGGTACTCGGAGGGCAAACGCCTGCAGATACGGCGGCAGTTGATTTTAAAGATGTTCGCAAAGGGTCGGATGCGGAGAAAGAAGTGGCAGTCGCAATCGAGCAGAACTGGTTGCAGCCACTGAGAGAAGGAATCTTCGGTGTGCGCAGAGTTCTTACAGGAAAAGATGCGAACTTACTTATCCGCAAATTAAAAGGAGAAGACTTGCCGGTACCTGCTCGCAATCGTCAGGCGCCGCAGGAAATTGAAACCCCTCCGACCATCAAGGTTCAATTTGAGCGCACTGCAAGGCCTCTTCCCAAGTCCGATATTTTGCAGACTCTGTGGCAGCTTATAAATGAAGAGTATTTGTACAGCGACAAAATAGATCAAGACGAAGCGGCTTACAGTGCGGCCGAAGCACTTATGAAAACACTGGGTGATCCGTACACCACATTCATGCGTCCCGTGCAGTCCCGCAGTTTCCAAACGCAGATTCGTGGTGAAGTATCGGGCATAGGTGCGCAAGTAGAGTATGTGGATGGATTCCTTACCATTGTTTCTCCTCTGCGAGGTTCGCCAGCCGAGGCGGCCGGCATTAAGCCGGGAGATGTCGTACTCGAAGTCGACGGAGTCAGTGTGGTGGATATAGGTTTCCTGGAAGCAGTCGAACATGTCCGCGGACCGAAGGGCTCAACCGCCGTACTCAAGATACGTCGTGATGGCATAGTGCTGAATATTTCCGTAAAGCGAGATGTTATCACCGTTCCGGAAATAGATGTGTCATGGCAGGGTAAAATGGCCGTGGTAAAACTTCTGCAGTTCGGTCGTGTGACATACAACGACCTTCGTCCGATTGTCGAAGAGATCAATAGTCAAAATCCCGAAGGTTTTGTGTTGGACCTTCGCAGCAATCCGGGAGGATTACTGGATGCCGCAACAAGCGTTATGGGTAACTTTGTGAAGAAGGGGAGTGCTGTAGCCAAAATTGTCTCTCGCAACAGCACCAGAACAGAAAAAACGAATGATGATCCGAGTTTGGATCCTGAGGTTCGTATGGTCGTGCTGATTAACGGCGGAAGTGCCAGTGCTTCGGAGATAGTGGCAGGTGCGCTGCAAGATCTTGGACGCGCAACCATTCTCGGAGAGAAGAGTTTCGGCAAAGGAACCGTACAACAGGTGCTCCAGTTTAACGATCAGTCTTCCATGAAAATGACCGTTGCCGAGTGGCTCACGCCGGATGGCAGAAAAATAAACGGTGTCGGTATCATTCCCGATATCGAAGTTCCGGAAGGGGATCGCGATGAGCAAATGAGCAGGGCACTGGAGATTATGCGACGCTAGTAAGAATTTGACACAATTGAAAATATGTTATAATATATAACATATACCCCCTCGATTGTATGAGTGATAAAAGAGAACAATTTCCCGTTATACAGACCGGAGGAACAATCGATTCTGCATCCGGTACAGGTGGTTCACGTGATGACGCACCCGGAGGTACGATAGACGGAAGAACAGGGAAGCCTGTTCATCCCGATTCATCTCAGCTACCCACGGACTCGGTTGTGAATATGGCAAAGGCTATGCGTGCGATGAGAGGACAGGATAAACTGGGAGACCTTCCTGTTATCATTGAACACGGAACAGACGTTTTGGATGGTGATACGGAAGAGTAAGGAAGCAGTCTTTTGTTTGCCCCCGTCGTGACAATCGGAACAAGACAATGTTTTTCCATATGGAAAAAAAGGCGGTTATCCCCGACGGCAGCAAATTACATGTTGCTGTAAAACTGCTTCTTCTTATTGCGAGCGCGGTACTCCTCTCGCTTTATGGCTCCCTGACGGATCTTGCGCTTGTTTGGCTTCTTTGCTCGCACGGAGCTTACGCGCAGCGCTTTGAGCAAGCCGGTTTTCTGCACCTGGCGCTTGAAGCGCTGTTGCAGCCCGTCATTACTTTCTTCGCCTCTCTTGTGTGCATGAATAGCCATAATCGTAGCTCACGCAGGGTAAAGAACTGTCGAGGGCAACGCAAGTGCTTCTAAGAGGTTTTCTTTTTCATACTGCCTTCTCAAATATTTCCGGTATGGAAAGTGTGCTTTCCATATTGGTATCCCAAAGACGAAAAACAGCGAAAAACCACGTTTCTACCCGTTGATTCGGATAGGGTTTATCTCTAAAATCTCCGTGATATGACCAAAAACGACTACACAGCTGAGAAAATCCAAGTCCTGGAGGGCTTGGAACCCGTACGTAAAAGACCGGGAATGTATATAGGATCCACCGATACGCGAGGACTGCATCACTGCGTCTATGAATTGGTCGATAACGCTATCGACGAAGCAATGGCAGGATATTGCGATACTGTTATCGTCACGCTCAATGACGAAGGTTCTGTAAGCGTGGAAGACAATGGAAGAGGAATTCCCGTAGATATTCACCCCAAGAAACAGCGACCCGCTCTTGAAATTGTCCTTACCACACTCCACGCGGGAGGAAAGTTCGGCGGAGACGAAAGCGGATACAAAGTATCGGGAGGTTTGCACGGAGTCGGTTCTTCCGTTGTGAATGCGCTGTCTATTCTCATGAAGGCAGAAGTGCACAGAGGAGGAAAAATTTATACGCAGGAATATAAAATGGGTAAGCCCGTTGCCGATATGAAAACAGGAGGAAAGACAGATAAAACAGGAACCAAGATTACCTTCACGCCGGACGGAACAATTTTCGATACGACGCAATTCTATATGGACACGCTCATGACGCGTTTCCGTCAGCAGGCGTACCTGACTCGCGGAGTAACGGTGGCCTTAATGGATGACCGCAAAGTCCGACCGCCCGAAGACCAAATGCACCCGCGTCTCTACAGATTTAAGTTTGAAGGTGGAATTTTTGCCTACGTACGACATCTCAATGAATCCAAAGAGTCCATCGGCAAGCCGATTTGGTTCGAGAAAGATACGGAAGACGGCATGGTGGAAATTGCATTGCAGTACACACAGGCATTCCAAGAGCATGTGGTTAGCTTTGCTAACAACATTCATACCGCGGAAGGAGGGCATCACCTTACGGGATTCAAAGCCGCACTTACTCGTACCATCAATGCGTACGCCAGAAGTCAGAGCATTTTAAAGGAGAAGGACGATAACCTTACCGCGGACGATGTCCGAGAGGGTCTTACCGCCGTTATATCGGTTCGATTGAAAGAGCCACAGTTCGAAGGGCAGACAAAAGGAAAGCTTGGAAATGCAGAAATGAAAACCGCTGTAGAAACCGTGGTGAACGAGAAACTTTCGGAGTATTTGGAGGAACACCCTAACGAAGCAAAAGAAATTATCGGTAAGTGTACGCTTGCCGCCCGCGCACGTCTTGCCGCCCGCGCCGCCCGCGACAGCGTTATTCGTAAGGGAGCTTTGGATGGTCTTACGCTTCCGGGAAAACTGGCAGACTGTTCCAGTAAAGATCCTTCACAATGTGAATTGTTCATCGTAGAGGGAGATTCTGCAGGAGGCAGCGCAAAGCAAGGTCGCAACAGAGAGTTCCAGGCCATTTTGCCTCTTCGAGGTAAGATTTTGAATGTCGAACAGGCACGTTTGGACAGAATGCTTGCGAACAATGAAATCAAGTCACTCATTATTGCCATGGGTATCGGCATAGGCGAGGTAAAAGACCTTAGCAGACTTCGTTACGACCGCATCGTTATCATGACAGATGCTGACGTGGACGGTGCGCACATCCGAACGTTGTTGCTCACGCTGTTCTTCAGATACTTCCCTGAACTCATAGAAGGAGGTCATTTGTATATCGCACAGCCACCGCTCTACAAATTGCAGAAAGGCAAAGATGCCCGTTACGTCTATGACGATGCGAAGAAAGAAGAGCTTTTGAAAGAGTGGGGTATAACGGATGTACAAGAAGTATCCGATGACGACGAAGGAGGTTCCGAAGGGGAAGAAGGAGACGAAGAGGTACAGGAGGAAGCAAAGGAAAAGAAGAAAACATCATCGAGAGTCGGCATACAGCGCTACAAAGGTCTCGGAGAAATGAATGCCGAGCAACTGTGGGATACCACGATGGATCCCGATCATCGTATTATGCTGCAGGTCATCATGGACGATGCGGAGAAGGCAGAAGCAGTATTCTCCACACTCATGGGAAGCGAAGTGCCTCCGCGTCGTAAATTCATACAGACGCACGCAAAGGCGGTGAAGAACTTGGATATTTAGACAGTACGGTGAAACCGGATGTTCTGCGTGCTACATCAGTTCTTCGACGATATAGTTTGTGGCAGACAGGAGTCCTATTCCAATAAAGAAGCAAACAATGGAACTTATTCCGTAGTTGTTCGGGAAAATATACACGTCCATTATTCCCCATGCTCCCCGCCAAAACGATACGACGGAAAGACCGATTATGAGGGCGAAAATTAATTTATGCTTCCTTTTGAATGTTGATATTTTACTGATCATAAGTATATTATACAATAATTTATATATTTATACAATAACCAAATTCTATTAAAAAAAGGGCATCTGGACAATTTTGCAGGATAAAATGAGTACTTTCCCTTTTGTATAAGCCAAAATATGCTTCTCTTTTTCGCAACACATCATGAAAAATATGTTCTCATTGCACTTTAGGCTCCATCAAGAAGAATGGAATACGGCACAGAAAGTAGCTCCGGAAATGTCGTACCTGCAGTAAACAATTCCATCAAAAACAACCTGAGTGAGCAATGTTTCAGATCGCAAAATTGTTCATATTGCCTAAGTATTCAAAGTAGGCTCTGCGGACTCACGCTTGAGTCTCGTTTGAACTTCGGCAATCATTTCATCATCCGTAGGAGCGGTAGTCGGGTCATAAAATTTGTCTCCGGTCAGCTTGGAATACAAGCCAGATCCCGTGAGTACCGTTCCGTAAATACCTGCCCACCCGCTGGAAGCATTACACCAATGCAGATTGGTAAACGGAGTGTCGGCCTTGAGCCGATCGGTTGTGTAGTATGAGGGAGTCAGTCGAGATCCGTACGCATTTCCAAACGGACTCAAACAAAAATCTTCGTTAGTGACCGAACTTCCCACAACTTTTACAGTGATGTGATTTCGTAAATTCGGAATAAATCTCTCCTCAACTATTTCAATCATACGACCGGCAATTTTGTCCTTAAGACGGTCGTAATCGGCGTAGCCTTTTTCTTGAGCTTCTTTGAGAGGTTGATATTCCGTATACGATGCGATTTCTAAAATCTGATGCCCTTTTGGAGAATTGCTCTCGTCGTTGGTATGCAGGGTAGGGGTGGACATAAAAATCCACGGATTATCAAAATTACATTCACTCATTTCTTTCCACATTGTGTTCATATCCCACTGCTCGTTGTGCCAAATGTTATAACTTCCGAATCCAAAATCTCGTAAATCAATATCATCTTTCAGCCCCAAGTACACAACTATGCCAGCAGGGGAATATTCGTACGATAACTTTTTGCGATCTTCTTTTGGAAATTTGTCCCATCCGATCATATGAGATGCCTTTTGAGGATCCATATTGCAGATGTAATTGGGGGCAGTAAACGTTTTTCCATCTTTGGTTTCTACGCTCCGTACCGTATTTCCGTCGGTATGTATTTTTGAAACTTCCGTCTCGTAGTATATATGGCATCCTTCATGTTCTGTGATGAAATCTGCAATTCGACCGATATAGTATTTAAAATGTTTGGTCGGATAATACGATCCTGTGTTATACCCTCCAAATAGTCCCGCATAGGCAAAAATAGAGAGAGACTCTGGAGGTTCCATAAGATCTCCTGCATTGGCTATTAAAATCAGCTGAGATTCTTTACTCAGTCCACACTCATCAAAAACATCTTGGACAGTTTTATTCCGGTATCGCAGTAGCGTTCGCACTCGATACCATTTTGTCATGTAATCCCACAGGGTGAGTTTTTTGTCGGGTATCCTGTTAAATTCAGTTCGCATTTTTGATAAAAGATTTGTAAATGTATCCACAGCCTGCTTTTGGCCCGGATATTCCTTCTCTATATTTTCTGACAGTTTATCCCAACCGTAGGGAATGAACACCTTCTTTCCATCGGGCAAACTCATTAAGTCGTAACCTTCCGGTCCCATCAGCTCAAATGTGATGTCTTTTTCCAGTCCTATCTTTTTTAAAAATGCATGCACTCTTCCCCCTGGTCCGGCTCCCCATATGTAGTGTACCTGAGCGCAAAAGTGAAAATCTCCCATATGAAAAGTATGAGCGTAGCCACCGGGAGTATCGTGTGCTTCCAGCATGCAAATCTTCTTTCCGGCATTCGCAAGCAGTGCTCCTACGGTTAAAGCTGCATTGCCTGTTCCTATAATAATATAGTCATACTCATGATTCTCCGCATACCGACTATCTTGCTCTTCGAGCTGTTTAGACTTGAGAGCATTCGTGCTGAATTTTTTTACCATCTATAAACATTAAGTGAAAAAATAATTCACATGTATTCAATTACCATTTCATTCTCTTCTAAAAAGATAAAAATAGAAACAGGAAACTGCTCGTACTCGTTGAATCATAAGATACATTTTTCATGCAACTATGTCTAGCCGTCCTCTTCTCCCATGTGGTCTTTCAGCATATAGGTATCCAGGTTTTTATCTCCTATCAGTTTGATGATTGCGGGTACGGCGGTATCAAACTTTATCTGCTTCTGCTTACCGGCGGCCATATCTCGCAGAATTATCACTCCTTCTTTTACTTCCATCTGACCCAGCAACAACGTGTAGCGCACACCGAATTTGTCTGCCAGACGCATTTGGCTCTTCAGGCTTGCTTCACCGAGCGCTCCGATAGTGTGCACACCGCTGTCTCGCAGTTGTGAAATGAGCGAAAGGCATGTCTTTTTTGCTTCGGGCCCAAGCTGTGCGACAAACACATCCACTTGGTCTTTGTTCGGAGGCTTTATGCCCGCCTGTTTCATTTGCCAGACGGTGCGCTCCATTCCGCATGCAAAACCTATGCCTGGAGTATTGCTTCCGCCCAGCAATTCTATGAGCGGGTCGTACCTTCCTCCGCCTCCGACTGCGTTCTGGGCGCCCGTACTTTCATCCCAGTATTCAAATACTGTCTGGGTGTAGTAATCCAACCCGCGCACAAGGCCGGGGTTTGGCTGGTAGGCTATACCAAGTTCATCTAAGTATTCCAATACCGTTTCGTGGTACGCCTTGCTCTCGTCATTGAGAAATTGCTCGAGCGTGGGAGCACTCTTTAGCAGTATTTGCGTATCCTCTTCTTTGGAGTCCAGTAAGCGCAGAGGATTTGTTTCCAAGCGCTTTCGGTCTAAGTCGGGCAAGTTACGTTCTTTGCCTATGAAGTAATCTTTCAGGGCTTCCACGTATGCACCGCGGTTCTCTGCCGTCCCAATATTATTAATTTGCAGGCAAAGCCTGTCCAAAATTTTCAGGTCTTCCAGTATGCGGCTCAGTACCTGAATAAGCTGTGCATCCAGACTCGCATCTTTTAGGCCGATAATTTCAAAGTTGAACTGATTAAATTGCCTGTACCGTCCTTTCTGCGGACGGTCATGACGGAAGCAAGGTCCTATGGCATACAGCTCCACAGGTTGGGGCAATTGTTGCATGCCGTGCTCCACGTAGCTTCTGCAGATGCTGGCGGTGAATTCGGGGCGAAGTGCGAACTCCGGTTGCGAGTCATCGTCTGTTCCGTGTTTGGAAGAGACCATGAAGAGTTCTTTTTCCACAATGTCGGTGTGTGCACCGATACCACGTTCAAATATGGCTCTGTTTTCGAAGAGGGGAGTCTCTATACGCTTGTACCCAGCTTGCCTCGCGCGGTGACGCACGGCCTTTTTAATGTAGGTCATGAAGACGTGATCCTCCGGGAGGAGGTCGTGTGTGCCTTTGGGGGTGCGAAATTGTGCTTCTGCCATACGTGGAGTGTTGTACCAACGTGGTAACACCGTGCAGCCCACGCTAGCATATTTCTTTGATACAAGAAAGACTGCTGAGCTTGATAAGTTCTCTATTTTTTAAAGGGCATATATTTGGCAGGAAAACTGTCCATAGGTTATAAATGATGTATTGATCAATATTGACATAAATATATTATAGTTTAGAATATACGCTCTGATCTTTTCCATCATCAAAAGTTCCCTGACTATATCCTCATTTCGAGGGCCCTCTCCGACTATGACTCTTTGTATCCGGCGGGGAGCCCGGGTGGAATGAGGATATAGTCAGGGGAGCATATAGTTTGTTTGTTCAGTTTTTTCTCACAGAAGAAAGGTAACAGGTAGCGTCATGAAAGATTCTTCTACAGCCGTAATGGATCTCACCCTCACAGGTGGCCATGCATCCGGCGATGGCAAAGGTCCGTTCGTCATGAGCATCACTACTCCGCATCAGGAGGTCGACTTTGTGCTCGATAACCAGATGCCGGCCGACGTGACAGTTCAGCTCAGTGGCGAAGGTCAAGAATATTCACTCAAAATCGATGGAAAGGAAGTTTCAAGCGGTCACGCCGCAAAAGAACCGGGTGTTGAACGCAAGAATGTCTCTGTTCGCGTTACGCCGTGCCCCCACGGCTGCCATGCAGAAGTCATACTTCTCGTTCCCGCCGTCTGGGAACGCTGCACCAACGCGGTTCAAGTTGCCCCGAGAGAAATGCTGTTGCTTGTCGTGACAGGTTCCGGCTACGGTTCGCTTGCAGACGCGTTGTTCGGAATGGGTGGAGGATTCTTTCCGCCGTCCTTCGGTCAACGACGTTCTACCAACGCCAAACCTATCGAAGAGAAGAAAAGCTGATGAAACGGGCGCGGGTTTACCCGTGCCGAGACTGCCATGCTCCCCTGGCAGTTTTTATTCCACAATGAATCCGTCGCTCTGGTGCGACCAGAGTTCGGCATAAATGCCCTTCTCTTTTTTCAGGAGATCTGCATGTGTGCCGTCTTCCGCTATCTGCCCTCCTTGCATCACAATAATGCGATCCATTTGGTTTATGGTGGATATGCGGTGGGCGATTGCCAAGGTGGTCTTACCTTTCATGAGTTCGTGCAGTTGCTCCTGAATGTATTTTTCGCTTAGGGAATCCAGAGAACTGGTGGCTTCATCCAGCAACAGAATGGGTGCGTTTTTTAAAATGGCTCTGGCTATGGCCACTCGTTGGCGTTCTCCACCCGATAGTTTCACGCCACGTTCACCTACGAGTGTGTCGTACCCTTGCGGACACTTGGAAATAAAATCATCGGCGTGTGCTTGCTTGGCGGCTCTTTCCACTTCTTCTCTGGTTGCCCCCTCTTTGGCGTAGGCGATGTTTTCGTAGAGTGACCGGTGGAACAGTACGGGATCTTGCGGTACATAGCTTATGTTTCGTCTTAGGTCATCTTGGGTAATGCGGCGAATATCTTGCCCGTCTATTTCTATGCACCCGTCACTTACATCCAAAAATCGAAGTAGCAACTTAAACAGTGTCGACTTTCCCGCACCGGAGTGGCCTACCAGTCCGACTCTTTGCCCGCATTCCACGGTAAGGTTAAGCTCAGAAAGCACTGATTTTTCGGGAACGTAACAGAAGGTCACGTTCTTAAATGCTATTTCTCCTTTGTGTATGCGAGAAGTTTCGGGTTGCACAGGGTCACGAACTTCCAGAGGTTGCTTGATTATTTCCACAAGTTCCAGAGCGTCTGAAAGCGCGCGAAACACATCACTCATGGCTTGGCGAATTTCCCATGCACTGCGGGAAACGAGTATGAAGTAGGTCTGGACCAGAATAATTGTTCCTGCCGTTATTTCTCCCGATATCCAGAGCGTGAGCGCTATGTACATTCCCACTATTTCCAGTGCGGCCATCACAACCGACTGAAGAGCCCGAAATACGTTATCCCTGTTCCATGCGCGCAGTCTTGCCACTTGCTTGCGCATCGTCGTGTTCTTAAATCGCCCCATTTCTCTGGCGGTCGAGGTGAACATTTTCACATTGATAATGTTCGTCACAATGTCCGCTATATCTCCCGTTTCATCGGAATCCGCACTTGCTATGGCTGCATCAAACGGAAAGCGATACCGAACATAAGCGTAGGTAATACCAAGGTAGAGCACACACCAGCTCAAAAAGAATATGCCAAGCTGCGGTGACGTATACCAAAGAATCAGCATCACTCCCACCAGTTCTATTCCGGTCATCCAGAAGTTAAACACTATTTTGTCATGCAGTGTTTCAAACGAACGCACGAATCGTTTGGATTTCGCCACCAGACTTCCGCTGAAGTTTCCTATAAAAAATGAGTAGGAGTGTTTTTGTAATTTCTCCTGCGCAAAGTCAGCCAGTTCTCGCAGGGTATTTGCTTGCTGGTAGGTCATGCAAAAATCTCCGATTCTCCACAGCACGTTAAAGGAGAAAATAACAACTATAATTTTAACCAGAATCGCCATGAGCCCCGGCCACAGTGCGGCATCGGGCGTTGTTCCTGCTATCAAATCAAAAATATCTCTGTAGTAGGTTTTCAGCAGAAGATCATTGAGCACCACTCCCGTACCGAAACACAGGAATACAAATATCCCGGTAATTTTATACCTTTTTGCGACCTGAAAGTAGGTTCTGAAAATTTGGCGGTTCGAGACACTCATACGATAATGCCTTAGCATAAACGAAAGCGACGTGTATGTATTACAAAAAAAGTCATCTTTTTGGCTTATGGAAGAGAAAAGCCTTCCGAAAGAATGTACGCCTGTGTTTCACAAGTGGCTTGGTTGGTGATTCTTTCTATGATGAATTTTTCTCCCGCACTCACGGTGCGGAGGATTGTGTAAATCTGGTAAAAACAGTGGGGCGAGATATGGGGCTTGAACCCATGACCTTCCGGACCACAACCGGACGCTCTAACCAACTGAGCTAATCTCGCCATGCATAGCTGGCGCATACTAAATAAATAACCGCTGTTTCGCCAACTATTCTCCTTCTTTCTCCTGTAGAGGAATGTCTCCTTCCGGAGGTAATGCCTGATTCTCTTGCCCCAGGCTGTCTGCGCTTATGACGAATTTAATGTCTTCGTCCGCTCTTTGTTTCTGTGGTTCTTGGTTCTGAGAGCTTTGAGTGTTGGCCGGTGTATCCTGCGTCATTTTCAGCCACTCGGGTACCGGATCACTATTTTGCTGAGTATCGGAAGGTTTTTGTGATTCTGTCACTGCAGGTTGGTTTGTCTCTGGTAGCTCTGCAGGAGCGTCTACCGGAGGAGGTGGAGGAATAGACGGTGTAGTACTTGCAGACTGTAACCACGATGGGACAGGTGCGACGGAAGTCTGTGAGTCCACTGGAGGAGTTGTGCTATTTTCCGGCTGTCGCGGCTGTCGCGGAAGGGTTGATTCTTTTTTTTCTTCTTCCGTAGGAGCAGCGGGAGCAGGCGGTGCGGGAGCGCTTTGCAACCAAGCCGGAACAGCATCCTGCTTTACGGGCTCAGGAGCTTTTTGCTCAGGTTCTGAGACAGGCTTAGTGTCAGGAGGTGTAGGAATATTCGGAGTCGTAACTGTCGCAGCAGCAGGAGTGACAGAAGCGGCTGAAGGGGGGATGCTCTGCAGCCATGCGGGCACGGGAGCGGGTACGGTAGATTGAGGAGCTTCTTTTTGCGAAGGAGCTTGTTCAGATACCTTTTCAGCCTGCCGTACATCTGTATTGTCGGCATCGGCAGTACGTTCTCTTTCTCGCTTATTTGTACGGTAACGCTGACGCTTTTTGCGTTTACGCTCCCTTTCTTTCTCTTCCGGAGTCATTTCTCCCATTGGTTTTTGTATGGTATTGACGGAATCCTGCGAGGGCACGGGAGCGGGGGCAGTTGTGGCAGGTGACTTCTCAGCGGGTTTGCTCGGTACATTGGTAAGCCACGGCGGTGATGGTGCTGCCTGTGTTGCAGTTGATGTTCCTAATGGGGGAGTGACAGCAGGAGTGGCAGAAGAAGGGGCGGAAGCCACTTCCTTGTCCTTTTCAGGAGCGCTTGGCACCGCGGAAAGCCATGGTGGAGTAGGTGCGGAAACAGCTTCTTTGGCAGGGCTTACAGCATTTGAAGTTTTCTGTTGAGATGGTGTTTCTGTCGGGAGTTTTTTATCTGCAGACTCGCTTGTTGTATCCCTTGTGTCCACAGTTCTCGGTGCGGAAGTTTGAACAGGAGAATCCGATTGAGCCGGAGCGGATACAGGTGGTGGCGGTGGCGGAGGATTTTGAGTGACACTTTCCGCACCGGCCAACCATGGCGGGGTGGCAGCAGGTGCCTGTGCAGGTGGCGTTTCTTCGGGTTTTTTCGTACGTAAATCTTCCTCGGGATATTGTGCGGCTGCAGCCGAGACTTGTGTAGTTGTCGGTGCGACTTCATTCACGGGAACCGTCTTTGTCGGTTCGGCAGGCGGCGGAGGGGGTGGAGGCGGAGGTGGTGGAGGAGTCGGTGACGATGCGGGTATATCCACTCCTTCCGCGGGGGACGGCGCAAGCCAACTTGGCACTTGCCTGTGAATCTCCGGAGTTTTTTCTTGTGGTACTTCCGGCTTGACTGCTTCTTCCGGCACATCTTTCTTTTCTGCTTCTTCCTTCGGTACGAGATCTTCTATGAATTCAGCATCTGTGGAATTTGCGGCAATTTCCATGGGTGCGGCAGGTTCCGTGACATCTTCCGCAGTCCCCACCAGCTTCTTTTCAACTTTTTCCAATGAATCCTGCAGCGATTTTCCTTTTATTTTCGCAAAGAGGAATACAGTCAGCATTCCGATTCCAACAGATGCAGCAAGTCCCAATACTGCCTTCAGTACTGTGGACACCAGAGATCCTTTCTCTTTTTGTGCCTTCGGAGGGCTGTCTTCTTTCGGTTCCTCTGCGGATGGCTCCGTTACATCTCCGTTCGGTTCTTCAGTGGTAGGCGGAGAAATTTCAGGTTCTGTTGATTTTCCTATGAAGACCATTTGCGAGGCATTCAGCACTTCGCTTCCGTCGGTAAGATTCACGATTCGTAGTGTTATGCGGTACTCCCTTTGCGTATCTGCATACGTATGATTCGGTCTGTTTAGAAGGCTTTGTGTTCCATCGCCGAAATCCCAGAAGTACAAAAGAGGAGCTTGTGGCAGCACACCGTCTTCCGTTTGTACTGAAATTTTGTATGTGTCTCCCTCTTGTTGTGTTGAAGAAATTTTTGTTCGTTCTTTTCGTGCCAGCTCCTCGGCTTCCGCCTGATTGCGCAGAATTTCGTAGTAGGTATCTGTCACTATTTCAATCGCTTGCGTGAGAAAAGATCCGTTACGAAATTTGGCAGCTAGAAGCATTTTCTGGCTTGTCAGATTTTTTGGAAGCCATATGTGCAGACTGCCCTCTCCGGAACTGAAAATACTTTTTCCTAAAATATTGTCATTTTGAGAGTCTCCGTCTCCGTTGGTATCGAGTTCCGTATTCGCATCCAAGGCGAGCAGTTCAATATCGTTTTGAATAACATCCAAGCGGACAAGTCGTTTGGTGCCCACAAGACTTACGATGTTATCGTTGTCAGCAGCGGGAAAAATGCGTGTCAGCAAATTCTTTTCCGCTTTTGTTGCCAATTCTATGAGTGGCACATCTTGTCGAACATCAAGGCGAAGTATCATACGAACAGGGGGTTGCCCCGCGTCCGTCATTTCTCCGCTCAGCAAATATTGTCCGGCTTCGGAAGGTCTGAAACTGAAAAAAGGTCCTCTGTCTGCCTGTGCAAATACGCCGTTTTTCGTAAGAACCCAGCTCACTTGTGAGTTTGAGTTTGTTGTGTTTGCATAAATTTCAAATATCGAACCGGGTCTGAGGGATACGTCTTCCACTGTCTCAGGTCTGCTCTGCGCGTTTGCGACCGTAACGGATGCAAGTACTCCGCTAAGCAGAATAGTGAGAGTTAACCCGTATGGGAGAGAAAAACGACGCATGTACGTTTGTATTGTGTATTAATTGGTTGTCGGGATACTGGCGAGTATTTCCACCAGTCCCTGTGCGAGCAAGATTACTATCAGTCCCGCAATTGCGAAGAAGACTATTCGCTTCGCCCTTTCTTTGTTTTCATCATTTCCTCCACTGAATACCAAAATAATTCCGGCAATGACTATCACAACCACGGCAGCAAGCGCCATGTACGAGAGCACCTTTTTGACTATGGTAATAACAGTGGGTCGTATGAGGTTTCCTCCGACCACAGTCGATGCACTGCCCGCACCACCCGTGAGCCCTGCTCCGGAATATTCAGAAGCGTATGCTGCTCCTGTGCTTACAGCTACGAATGCAGCGGTACAAAGTGCCGAAATGCGTGTGTGAAGAGCGAGCATTGGTCTCTATAGTAGAATATCAGACTATGATAGCACAAATCTCACTCAGAAGCTACTCTGGAGGCCATGAGACCTCAAAAGCCATCCGCCATACTTCGGTGCTCCGGCACACAGGCATTTTTGGTGACGGATCTTACGAATATTTTGTATCTTTCAGGGGTTTCCATGTCTGCGGGATTCATGCTGATAACCCCGCGCAAAATGCTGCTGTTTGCAGACAGCAGATACGCCGAAATTGCTCAAAAAACTGCGGGGGATTGCGTGACTGTATTGTCCCCTGATCTGCTGGGTAAATCACTGGCTTCCTACAGACAGTGCGGGTGTGAGGCAGATAGCGTTACATTGGCTCAATTCGGCAGATGGAAGCGAAAATTTAAGAACACAAAATTTGTTCAAAAGACAGGAGTAATCGAAGAGTTTCGACGGTCCAAATCACAAGATGAACTGCGAAAATTCAGAAAGGCTCAAGAAATAACCCATGACATAATCGCTCGGGTACCTCGTGTGTTAAAAGACGGGGAGTCGGAACTGAAAGTTGCCGAAAAATTGCGGTCCTGGGCTCTGCAACTCGGAGCGCAGGAACTTGCGTTTGAGCCCATCGTTGCGTTCGGTACACACTCCAGCAGGCCACATCATCGTCCGACAAGCCGCACACTGCGAATGGGAAATGTGGTGCAAATAGATGTCGGAGCACGTTACGAGGGCTACGCAGCGGATCAGAGTGCTTTTTTCTTCACAGGTTCTCCCACGCCGAAGCAATCGCGTGCATACGAAGCCGTGCGGAAGGCAAAAGATGCGGCAGTTGCGCTTGTGCGTCCGGGTGTTTCGACTCATGCGTTGGACGAGGCAGCCAGAAACGTACTTCGAGACTATGATATGGAAGAGGCATTCACGCATGCGCTCGGACACGGTCTCGGGCTGGATGTGCACGAGGGAGTGACCGTATCCGGTCGTGCACAGGAGAAGTATTTGTTAAAAGGAGAAATTATTACCATAGAGCCCGGAGTGTATTTTGCGGGACAATTTGGTATTCGGCTGGAGGAAGAAGTGGTTGTGTAGGCCTTCTTGTGGTACAATGACGGGATTTGAAAACACATATTTCACATTCGGTTCCAAGGCATGTTTTTCTGACAGTGTTTGCATTGCTTCTTGTCATGCCTGTGCGAGCAGGGAGTACGCAGGAACCGTACCAGCAAAATTTTATAATAACCGCGTACTATTCACCGCTGGAAAATCAGTGTTGCTACGTAACTGGTGGCTATGCCGCAGAAAGAATTCTTAACGGCAATGGGGTAAAGGCAGCCGACGGAACAGCGGTGTATCCCGGCATGCTTGCCGCACCTCCCAGTTATCCGTTCGGTACGAAAGTACTGTTGCCGGGTATCGGTACGTTATCCGTGCATGATCGTGGCGGCGCTATTCAGGAATTTTCCGGGGGAATGCATCGACTCGATATTTGGGTTGGATTCGGTGAAGAGGGACTTGCGAGAGCTTTGGACTTCGGTGTTCAAGCAATGAAGGGAACAGTGTATCCTCCCGGTTTCAGTCAGCCGCAAACTTCCATAGCATTGGAAGAATTTCCCGCACCTGTTGAACAGTTGAAAAAATACATGCTAGAGGGAACGAACCTTCTTTCCGTGCGTCCAAAAATAAAAGACAGAGGGTTGTCTGTAATCATGTTACAGGATGTACTGAAGCGTATCGGCTACTTTCGTCACGGAGTGACAGGCACATACGGAAAAGTGACACAGCAGTCTCTTGAAAACTTTGAAAGGGACTACCATCTTTCCCAGCCGTCGGATGTTCTTACCAAAAGTACTGCAGCATATTTGCTTTCGGCCGAAAGGAGACATGGGGTCAAAAACCCCATCGGAGGGTACATACAACAGGGGAGTAACGGAGAATCTGTCCAAGAAGCACAGCGTATTCTGAGATTTTTAGGATACTACAGAGGACGAACGAATGGTGTATACGACCAGGATCTTGCGGATGCAATCCTGCGATTTCAACAAGACGAATATCTTGTCGGAACAGAAAAAGATCCCGGAGCAGGGCGCATTGGGCCACTGACAATGCAGAAAATTCGCGGTGCGTGGGACAGGGAATTGGTTGCTGAGCGTGCTCGAAAGCTGGTGGTACTGCACGATGTGGAACAGTACATTCGTGAGCGAAATCTGACCGTGCAAAGATTTCTTTCCGAAGGAGACTACGGTTCTCAGGTTCTCAGGCTGCAGGAATTTTTGTCAGAGAGAGGCTTTTTTCCGGAGAAAGATATAAACGGCAGTTACGGTCCCCTTACCAAGCAGTCTGTCATTGCATTCCAGGTGGCACGCGGAATCGTACAATCACAGAGCGATCACGGTGCGGGAGTAGTGGGACCTTCAACACTTTCTTTGCTTCAAAAAGAGGAGAAACTGGGTTTGTATCGTCTGGTGCGTGCGGAGGGATGGCGGGCTTTGTAAAGTCAATTGCTATTCTTCGTCAGGCTCTGCAACCTGTGTGCCGTGCGTATAGTGGTTTTTCTTATCGGCATATTGGTTCCTGTTTCTGCGGCGCTCGCCGCAGAGGATTCCATTCTTCGTAAAGACGGGTTTTTACTCATATGGGAATCCATACGAAGGCCTGCATTCGACACAAGTTACACGACTCCGTTTACGGATGTGTCGGAGGAAGAAGAAGGGTTTCAGGAAATTACCTACGCAAAGAACAGAAAGTTTTTCGATGAAGAAACGGAATTTCACCCCCATGACTTACTGAGTCAGCGTGATGCACTGCTCTGGATTTTTCGATCTCGCAATGTCGATGAACGTCCCGATGTGGAACATGAAGATCTCTCGCGATTCTTGGAAAAGTATCCCATTGCAACATTGGACGAGAGTATGATTCTCAGTCGTTCTCAGCTTCTCGAATACATGAGAGCTTTGGATGCACTTCTTGCCGAAGAAGTGCACGAAACCAGCTACTATGCCGCCGATTTTCACGGGAAGGGTACCGCATTCGGTGAGACGTTTAACATGGAAGACCTCACTGCTGCGCATCGTAGCTTTCCGCACAATACGCTGGTGCGTGTCACCAATGTTGAGAATGGAAAAAGTGTTGTCGTACGAATAAACGACAGAGGTCCGTATGTGGACGGAAGAGATATGGATCTCAGTAAGGCGGCGTTCGAACGCATAGCCTCAGCGTCACAGGGTGTCATACGGGCGACGTATCTTCGTCTGGGAGATAAAGACCTTATCGATATGTGTTCCGATAAGCCAAAAAGGTACCAGAAGCGCATTACGAGAGATGTTCGATTTCACAGAGGCATACCGCATACCATGGAACTGGGAGATTCTCTGTACTTGGGTTCCAGTGCGTATTTTGTCGTTCGTGGAATAGACTTTCCGGATGGAAATTTTATGCGCATTCAAGATTTTGTGAGTCCGAAGGAGCGCTATCGCTTTATGCCATCCATGGTTGGTGAATACACGTTCTTCATCGGAACAACCGAAGGAAGGTTGCGGGAAATGGTCATGACAGTCTCATCGTGCAATTCATAAGCACTTGGCCTACCTCTGAGACCGAATTTGTGCTATAATTCATAGATTTCTGTTATTGTTTTTCCACCCCTCCCCTCCCTGCCGTGGCGGCATTCCTCAGCATCTTCTTCTGGCCGGTAGTTCTTGGCATAACCGCACTCGGTACCAGCCTTGTAAAAGCCGATATCTGGCTGACTATTTGGGATTGGTTCATCAACGATCCTTTCATGGCTGTTCTGTGGGTGTTATCCGGTTATCTTGCGTGGAAACTTTTGAAGAAATACGCGAGGTTGTACTACGCAATTCGACAATCAAAAAAACTGGTTGCCATCAAAATTATCCAGCCTCGCAGTGATAGCAAAATTGACCAAGAAAAAAGGACAGACAAAGATTTCAAAGAAAAGATGGCCGTTATGGAACAGCTGTACCGTGCTCTTTGGGAAGTACGAAGTCTGACCATATGGCAGACTGTTCACTTTTGGATTTTTCGATACCTCACTATCAGTTTGGAAATTTTCTTAAACAAGGGTGAGCTGATGTTCTACGTCGTCACGCAGCCGAAGTTCGCATCTATCGTCGAAAAACAGATCACAGCGTTCTATCCCGATGCGGAAGTGTATCCGGATCAAACTCCTGAAATCTGGCCCAAAGGGTCGAAGTTGGTCGGGTACAACATGGCGCTTAAAAAGCCGTTTATGTACCCCATTCGTTTCTATGAGCAAATGCAGGACGATCCGCTGAATGGTATCGGAAACGTGCTGAGTAAATTGCAGGAAGAAGAAACGGCAACCATTCAAATGGTCATGACTCCCTCTTTTTCAAACAAGTGGGGAAGGCGGGCACAAGAGCGTGCGTCCATGATGTTTAAGGGGAAGAAAGATAATTTCTTAAAACATGTACCGGGTCTTTCCATTCTGGGATACATAGTCGATATGTTTGCCACGTCCGGTGAAGGTAATATGGCTCCCGGTGCCAAGCAGGGTGACGCGTTTATTCGAATGATTCAACCTGAAGAAGAATTGTACAAACGTATGGGCGAAAAAGGAGGTATGAGTTTCTATCACTGTTCCATTCGTATTATGGCAGCCGCAAGTACGTGGCAGCGTGCGATAGAAATTACGAACAATATGCAGGTTGCCTTCAACTCGTTTAAAGATCTCTACGGAAACTTCTTTCAGAACAAGCGAGTTCTTAGCGACATTATGCCGCTGAAATGGAACGCTCCGCTCATCTACAAGCTTTGGAAACGACGGTTAAACGGCTATATGACTCCGGATTGTTTGCTTGTGGAGAAAGAACTCGCAGGGCTGTATCACTTCCCGGATAGCCGCTACAACAAAATTCCTATCATACAGTGGAGCACTTACAAAATTCTTCCGCCTCCTCCGGATGCTCCGACAGAGGGAATACTTCTCGGTAACAATAAGTACAGAGGAGTCGAAACACCTATCCGATTCATTGGAAAAGACCGTACAAGACATCATTACATCATAGGAAAATCCGGTTGCGGTAAATCTGCGTTGCTCTCATGGATGTCTCGGCAAGATATTGCCAATGGAGACGGGCTGTGCCTGGTAGACCCGCATGGAGATCTTGTGGAAGATGCGTTGGCACACATACCGAAAGCACGCGCAAAGGAAGTCATTGTGTTTGATCCTTCGGACTTGGAGCGTCCGATGGGACTCAATATGTTGGAGGCACACACGCCGGAAGAAAAAGACAGAGCCGCACTGGATGCGATGGAAATTTTCATCAAGCTCTTCGGAAATGAGATCTTCGGACCACGTATTCAGCATTACTTCAGAAACGGATGTCTTACTCTCATGGATGATGAAGAAGAGGGTGCGACTCTCATAGACGTTCCACGCATGTTCGTGGATGAAGAATTTCAGCGTTACAAAGTAAGTAAAATACGTAATCCCGTCGTGCGCAGTTTCTGGGAGCATGAAATGGCTCAAACGGGAGACCGGGAACGTCAGGAAATGATTCCGTATTTCAGCTCCAAGTTCGGTCCTTTCATTACAAATACCACCATGCGTAACATCATCGGGCAACCGAAGAGCGCATTCAATATTCGGGAAATCATGGATTCGGGAAAAGTGCTGCTTGTGAATCTTTCCAAAGGAAAAATCGGAGATACCAACGCGGAACTTCTCGGTCTTATTTTCGTAAACAAAATAAGCATGGCTGCCATGAGCAGAGCAGATATGCCGCGAGCGGACAGAAAACGTTTCTACTTGTATGTCGATGAGTTCCAAAACTTCGTGACAGACGCCTTTGCAACCATTCTCTCGGAAGCTCGTAAATATGAGCTCGCACTTGTTATGGCGCACCAGTACATCGGCCAGCTTGTCGGTAAAACGTCATCGTACGGAGAAGGAGGTACCAAAATGCGAGATGCGGTGTTCGGTAACGTCGGCACAATTATGAGTTTTAAAATAGGTGCAGAAGATGCCGAGTACATGGCAAAGGAATTTGCACCGGTTCTCTCGGAACAGGATGTCATAGGCGTGCCGAACTTTAACTGTTACTGTAAACTCAACATCAATAACGTGCAGTCGCGTCCGTTCAGTATGTCCACTATCTGGGATGAATCGAAGAGAAATGAAGATCTTGCCAAACTCATAAAAGAGTACAGTCGCCTCAAGTTTGCGCGAAAAAAAGTTTTCGTCGATCAAGAAATAGAAGATCGCATCGGTATTCAGCGAGGAAAATAACTCCCACGGAAGAAGCCTGCCCTGAGCTTGCCGAAGGGTCGATCAAGAAATAGAAGATCGCATCGGTATTCAGCGAGGAAAATAACTCCCACGGAAGAAGCCTGCCCTGTTTACCGTGAGTTACATCGAATGGAGCTTGCCGAAGGGTCGATCAGGAAATAGAAGATCGCATCGGTATTCAGCGAGGTCAGTAGTATTTGTCGAAGAACCGGAGATTACTCTTCTACGAGCTCTTTTTTTGCCTGCTTACCATTTTTGCCATCTCTTGCTCTTCCTCCATTCCATGTAAAACATCTTTTAGTTCCCAGGAAAGAAACAGGGTAATAACGGTGCGAAGCGCCACAATGGCAGCAAGTTTACCCAGGTCGGTCCAGGTGGGGTGCACAATGGTTTCTATGATGTCTTTACCCACAAGGAACTCCAGACCCAAAGCCAAGTATTTTCCGAGCTCTATTCGGATTTGCGGTAAGTGATTCTTCCTCTGCAGGACGGATAATATGAAAAGACTCGCACTGTACAGTGCGCCGAATGCCATAATTATCACCCCGATAAATCCGATAATCGCCGCAGTAATCAGGCTGACATACTGCAGACCGCTAATGAGAGCGGGTGGCTGAATAACGTTGAAAGAATCTATAAGCATCGTCTTAGTATACAGAAATTTTTGTCTTCCTGCCAGATTCTTTTGCCCGTGGTCTTGCTTTCTGGTGAGCGCGCCTTTAGCCTCTACTGCGCTATGACATCACTCTCTCAAGCAAAGGATATGTACCGCATGCAACGGGACGCGAAGAAGATCAAAAAACAGCTCAAAAGGGTTCATATAGAGGCCGAAGCCAACGGCGTAAAGGTGGTGGTGAACGGTGAACAGGAGATTGTTCAAATTGAGATTGCGGAATCAGTACCCCGGGAATCCATTCCGACTCTCCTTACGGATGCCCTCAATAGGGCCATGAAAAAAGCACAGGTAGTCGCTGCCGAACAAATGCAGGGCTTGCTTGGTCAGATGGGTATGCCAACCGAAGAGGGGATGCGCGGCCTTGGTCAGTAAATGAATTTCTTATGAAGCGCACATTTATCTTTTTGTTCATCGTAGGCGTGGCGACAACATTCTGGTTTTACAATGCCATCTCTCCGGTAAGCAGAACGAGTCAAGATCGTCATACCATTACCATTGAGAAGGGTTCCTCTGTCACAGCCATTGCAGATCTCTTGCACGAAAAAGGTGTGATAAAGTCGCCCTTGGCATTTAAAACATATGTACGCATTCACGGAAAATCAGCATTTCTGCAGGCGGGAAAATTTGTTCTGCGTCCTACCATGGCCGTAGAGGAAATTGTGGAGGTGCTGCAAAGCGGAAAAGCCGATGAGGCAATCATCACTATTCCCGAAGGATTTACCGTAAAACAAATAGATGCACTTATGGCTCAAAAAGGTTTTATTGAAGAGGGTGAGATTCTGCGATGTGCAAAGGAATGTGATTTCTCTTCATTTGAATTCCTTCCTCAAGTAGGAGGACTTGCCGATCGCGGCGGAAAGCTGGAAGGGTATTTGTATCCCGATACCTACTTTGTAACCAAGGAAGATTTTAATCGGAAGTTTTTCTTGGAGAGACTGCTCACCACCACCAGAAAAAATATTGTGGATTACTACGCTCCGGATATCGAAAAATCCGGTCGTACGTTACATGAGCTTCTTACCATGGCTTCTCTCATAGAAGAAGAAACCCGCGCAGATGAAGAGAGAGCGACAGTTTCGGGCATTTTATGGAAACGGTATGACGACGGAAGGGGACTGGGTGTGGATGCGACGGTTCGTTATATATTGGATAAACCGTCGGCCGAAATTACGGTTGCCGATCTCAATACGAATTCTCCCTACAACACGCGAAAGTTCAGAGGTCTTCCGCCGGGTCCCATAGCAAGTCCGGGTATAAAGAGCTTTATAGCCGCACTCTATCCGCAAGACAGCGAATATTGGTACTACCTGCACGGAACGGACGGTGACATTCACTATGCGGTGGGAAACGAAGAGCACAACATAAACAGATACAAGTACATCCGGTAGTTCCGCGTTGAAAATATCGTAAAATTCGGCTATAATAAGCCGATACAAAGCACGTAATGGTACTCGGTACGTCAGGATATATTTTTGCCAAGTGCCGAGCATCCTCTACTCAGATACACTCCTTTCATATGTCATCTCAGAAACATTTCCACCGCTTGAAGATAGGCGTTATGGGTTCGGCTTCCGGTCCGCAGATAGTGGACCCGGAGGCGATAGCAAAAGCGAAGGCTCTTGGAAAAGCCATTGGGGAGCGCGGTCATATTTTCATAAACGGCGCATGTCCCGGATTGCCGAACGATGCTCTTCTTGCCGCAAAGGAAGCCGGAGCACTTACCATAGGAATATCTCCCGCGTTCTCAAAACATGCCCACATTTATGATTACAAATCCCCGCACAGCCACGATATGATTATTTACACGGGTATGGGTTTTATGGAGAGAGATATCATCAATATTCGTTCTTCGGACGGTATTGTTATCGTCGGAGGAGGAGTGGGAACATTAAACGAGCTTACCATTGCGTACGACGAAGGACGTCCCATAGCAGTTCTTACAAACAGCGGAGGAATAAGTAATCATGTTCCGCATGTCATAGAAGACCTTTGTCAGCGCAAGGTGGCACCCAATATGGTTTTCGATGACGACCCCGAGGTTCTTTTGGACAAACTGGAAGCCGCAATAGAAGAGTTCCCGCTTCCTATTCATGAAGATGGTCGTGTCATAGACTCCGGAAATAAGGCAGAAGGCAGAAAGCATGCACATGAGCTGGAGGGATCTGCCGCCGGACGTAGTGCCGAAGCGGGCTCTCGAGGTTAGGTTTCCGTTTTCAGAATCCAGCGAATGGGAGTCCCTTCGAATGCGTAGGTTCTTCGCAAAGAGTTTTCGAGTGCTCGCAGTTGGGTAACGCGAATGCGCTGCGGATTCTTTACGAAAAGCACAAAGCTTGGAGGAACTTCTTCCGCTTGCGTAATATGCTTACACTTCGCGAGTGAACTCATGGGCTGACCCAGAACCGTATCGCGGAACCATCGGTGCAAGTCGTTCGTGGGAATTCTTCGTGTGCGATTTCTCTGAGCGCTCTCTATGAGATCAAATATTTTCAGCAATCCCTCCCGAGATTCGGCAGAGCACGTTTGTACCATAGCAAATTTACAGAATTTCAGTTCGTACTGAATCAGCTCCACTGCAGATTTCTTGGAGCCGGCAGGAAGTAAATCGGCCTTGTTTAAGAGTACGATAAGACCTTTACCCTCGGAGACTGCCATCGCTGCAATGCGCTTGTCCTGCTTGCTTACGGGTTGCGACACATCCAGCACCAGTACGCAGATATCGCACATTTCCAACGCTTTTACGCTGCGAAAGTACGCGTGAGTTTCTATGTCGTTTCCAACCGTCTGTCGTCGTCGCTTTATACCTGCGGTATCCATAAACATGTATTCTTTTTCATTGAAACGAATAATTGTATCTGTGGTGTCTCGGGTGGTTCCGGGTATGTCCGAGACAAGCAGGGGAGATTTCTCTCTCTGCGTTTCACTCATGAATGCATTGACTATGGAGCTTTTTCCCACGTTCGGTTTTCCGATTATCGCGATACGTGGAGGGCGTTGAGCATCAGAATCTTCTTCTTTTTGAAAGTGTAATTTCTTCAGCTCCGATTCAATGCAGCTTTCCAAATCATCCACTCCTATTTTATGCGGGGCACTCACTGCTATGACGTGCTCTGCAATTCCCAGTTCATAGTACTGAGGAAGTAGTTCGTCTATTGTCATAGGGTCATCGCATTTCGTTGCCGCAACGATAACCGGGACGTGACTTCGTTTATTTTTACGCAATGTGGCGACAATATCAAAATCCGATGCTGTAAGTTCTTCTCGACTGTTTACCGTCAGTACGATGACATCGGCATGTTCCAATGCCAGTACGGATTGCTTATGTACATCGTCTTCCAAATCCGTATCTTCGGTTCCGCCTCCCATGCCTCCGGTATCTATAAGAAGATAGTCCACGTCCGCACCTTCCACCTTGTGAGCGACATGGTCTCTTGTAGTCCCGGGAATATCACTCACTATGGCCTTTCTGCGACCAACAAGCCTGTTAAACAGTGTGGATTTTCCGGTATTGGGACGCCCGATAATGGCGACAGTTGGCAATTTTGACATTGGAGAACTCCATACTACAGCATCGTGACCGGGTGTACATATTCCCGAGGGGAAAACGGAGTTCTGTGTAGGCAAGGTGGCGTTACAGCGGTATCCTACGTGCGCTATGTCACAGTACGACCCTACAGCATCGGAAGGAAAGTGGCGGAAGAGGTGGGAGAAAGAGCGCGCCTACAACGTGGATCTCACTGCGGCGAAAAATCCTTACTACAGCATGGTGATGTTCCCGTACCCGAGCGGAGATAAGCTTCATGTGGGGCACTGGTATAATTTTGCTCCCGCAGACAGTTTCTCTCGATTCATGAGAATGCAGGGCAACACGGTGTTTACGCCCATGGGGTTCGATGCGTTCGGACTGCCGGCAGAAAACTATGCCATAAAAACGGGAGTACATCCCGATGATTCCATTACGGCGAACGTGGAAACAATGATCACCCAGCTCAAGAGAATCGGCTGTATGTACGACTGGGAAAAAATGGTGAACACCAGCAAGCCGGAGTACTACCGTTGGACACAGTGGCTCTTTCTGCAGATGTTTAAAAACAATCTTGCCTACCGCAAGGATGCGAACGTGAACTGGTGCGACAGCTGCAAGACCGTGCTGGCAAACGAGCAGGTATGGGAGGGAAAGTGTGAGCGATGCGAAACGGATATTCTTCTCAAGCCGATGACACAGTGGTACTGGAGGGTGAAAGATTACGCGCAAAAATTGCTCGACGGTTTGGATACTTTGGATTGGCCCGAAAAAACAAAGACCATGCAACGCAACTGGATAGGAAGAAGCGAAGGTATGAATTTTACATTCAAAGTGAAAGACAGTGACGTTGAGTTCGAGGTCTATGACTCCGTACCCCAAACCTATCGCGCGCAAACGTTCGCTGTTATCGCTCCCGAACACCCCATGCTCCCTCAGCTGGTAAAGGGGCAGAAGAACGAGAAGGAGGTCTTGGATTTCATAGAACGTGTCAAAGTGAAGAAGGCGACGCAGAAGTACAATTTCGCAGAAGATCTGGAAGGTGTGTTTACGGGTCGTTACGTGGAATTCGTAACCGGAGATCTTCCGCTGTGGGTGGCCTCCTTTGCCGTGATGGATTACGGCTCCGGTATTGTGAACTGTTCTGCTCACGACGAGCGCGACTTTGCTTTTGCCAAGAAGTACGGCATTCCTCTTCATGTAGTCATGGTTCCTGAAGATGAGAAAGAGGCTGAAAAGGTGCGTAATTTGGAGTACTGCTTCTGCAAAGACCCTCAGGGAATTATGTTGGAGCCGGAAGAATTCGAAGGAAGGCGCTGGGGAGAAGCGCGGCAAGACATCATCAATCATTTGGAACAGGAAGGTATCGGTTATCCCGTTGTGCAGTACAAGCTGCGAGACTGGAGTATTTCCCGTCAGCGCTACTGGGGTGCGCCTATTCCCATCGTCTACGATCCGGAAGGAAACGCACATGCGATTCCCGAGAAGCACCTTCCGTGGGAGCTACCTCACGATGTGGAGTTTCGACCTACCGGCACGTCACCACTTGCGCAAAGCAAGGAGCTTAAGGAAAGAACCGAAAAGATTTTTGGAAAAGGATGGACTCCCGAAGTAGATACCATGGATACATTCGTCTGTTCGTCGTTCTACCAGTTCCGGTATCTGGCAGAAAACTCGGAAAAGGAATTTGTTCCGAAAAACGTAGAAAAAAACTGGATGCCCGTAGATATGTACATCGGCGGACCGGAGCATGCGTGTATGCACCTTATTTATGCCCGATTCGTGACTATGGCACTCAAAGACTTCGGACATGTTTCCCATGACGAACCGTTTAAGCGGCTTGTGCACCAGGGCCTTATAACCAACCAGGGTGCGAAGATGAGTAAGAGTAAGGGCAATGTGGTATCTCCGGATGCATTCATAGAGAAATACGGCTCGGATGTTTTTCGCATGTACCTCATGTTCATGGGTCCGTTTACGGAAGGGGGAGACTGGAGTGATACGGGTATAAAGGGAGTAGACCGCTTTGTGCAGCGAATCTGGCGTATCTTCTCCGAGAAGTTGAACAAAAAAGTAGATCAAGAAACAGAAGTGACCGTAAAGTTGCATGCAACCATAAAGAAAGTAACGGCAGACATAGAAAGGTTGCACTTCAATACCGCACTCAGCGCACTTATGGAATTGTTGAATATTTTGGAGAAGCACGATGCGGTCTCGCATGACGTAGCCGGTGTGTTTGCAAAACTCCTCGCTCCTCTTGCTCCTCATTTGGCGGAAGAGCTTTGGGAACTTTCGGGCGCTACGGGCTTTGTTATAGATCAAAAATGGCCTACGTACGACGAAGCGCAACTGATTACCGATACCATAACCATTGCCGTCCAAATAAACGGCAAAGTACGAGCTGAATTTACTGCTCCGACAGATATTTCACAGTCAGATGCCATAGCGCAGGCGAAGCAAGACCCCAATGTGCAGAAATATATGGAAGGAAAAGAGATTCGAAAAGAGATCTACGTAAAAGGAAAGCTGGTGAGTTTGGTTGTAGGCTAAAAAGACGGAATTTCCCTTGTTTGAGAGTCAAATACTACTATTCTGCCTTCATGGTTAAAGGAATAGATACGAAGCAAAATCCGCTCCTTTCGGAGGCAAATATGGTTGAGCACGTGCAGCTCACCATAGAAGGTTCCACCGGACGTGCCGTTAATAGTGCAAATACCCCTTGTACAGATCTGCCATTTCTTCAGGAGAGGGAGAGAAGAACCAGAGCTGCGGCACGTATTGTATTGGGTATGGACAAAGCAGGTCTGCATTTTGCAACAGGACAAGGACAAAAGCTGGAAGCACGTGTGCGACAAATGCTCGAATCTTCTACGGAGACTCCTGCCTCAATTGCCGCACTTCTGAAGCGCTATTCCGACAGACTCCGTTACTTAAAAAGGGAACAGAGAAGAAAGGGGAGGGCGGTACCGAATGCGGTACATGAGGAAGAGACCGAAGAAATAGTAGAACAGTATGCGCCCGTGGATCTGGTTGAATCGGAAACAGGAGAGGGAGACGGAGTAGCGTTGCCTTTGGAGGTGACGACTGAATCAGACCGAGAAATTGTGTAGAGTCTCTGTGCTACTGTTTCATCATTTTTCGATATAAGACTGCCATTTCATTCATAATTTCCGGCAGTTCGACTGTCTCTAAATTTCCCATGGGGTGTGCATGCAGCGCTCTCTCAAACATCATAATCATTGCTTTGCCGCGTATGTTCACTGTGCCTTGAATGATCGCATACTCAGGCGCAGGTCTGCCATAGGCTATGCACCTCATTACAGTGGCAGAGGAATGAACGGTACTTGTAAGTTCATGAGAAATTTTAAGTATTTGCTCTGCTCTTGCGGCAAAGCGAATACGAGCATGTGGGTCACCGAGTTGTAATTCCACTGCATCCAAACTCGCATTCCCCACAGCATTATTTTTGTCTGCCGTAATCAATTTTTCAAGTTCGCAAAGCATTGCCAAGCCTCCCTGTTCGCGACTCAGTTCCTCAATAAGTTCACTGTAGTCGTCTTTACCCTGTACGATTGCGTCTACAAGATGTCTGAATTTGTTGTGACGTTCGTAGACGCGTCGACATTCTTCCAGTACCACTTTTGCACGAGTGCGAAACCGCAGAATAAGAGGAGTGGAGTCGTACCGCTCATGTCCTCCTTCGTCGGGAGAGGGATTTTCCGATGGGCGAGGAGGTATGTGGATCATCTGAGAAACAGCGTTATAGAATGCCGCTGGCAGATTTTGTAGTGTGAAATCCTGCTTGATATTCGAGGGGAAGAACAGTGCTGATTTCAGACTGTATTCCCAAAAGATACGATGGAAGTATTCCACTCGATTCCGCGACTTCACAAGGAACTCCAGCAGCTATAGCCCTTCCTGCGGGCGCAACTTTCGTATTGGTATTTTCATATGCTTCACCTACCGTATAGGAAAGCTTCTCGTAAGAAAGACGAGCATGGGTATCTATAAATTCTTGCGCACCCATTTCTTGCTTACGACTGATTTCAAATTTACTGCTACACAATTGAAGTATTTCTTCTTGTGATGCGCCACTAAGAATGTAGTCGGCAACAATCAAGACGGCATTTGGAGACTGTTCATGCAGTGATCGTAAAAAGTCTATGCGTTCTTGTGTTGTCTCTAGATCATGGAGAAAAAACCCTACCACTATTAATCCGATATTACGCATAGCCGCACCTGTGAGCGCACTGCGTTCATTAATTCTTCGCGTAATGATATCGGGGTCTTTATCCTCCAGTCTCAAAATTTCCCCTCTTCCGTTTTGTTCCATGCACAAGAGTCTGTGGTTAATGGACTGCCTATCGGGAAATGGATCTATGCTGAGGCTATTTGGAGGCAGTTTGCCTCGGCTAGGATGAGATTGAGCCCTATGGATAACTGTATGGAGATCATCCACCGCATCCATAGATGTACCAGTTCTATTCAATTTGACCATTTATCAAAGAATATTTTTTTATCGAGTCATCAGCAAGTATGTTATTAATTAATTTATATACAATCGTGTCAAATCTGCCTACAACAACTCTAATCGGTCGTATTCTTTCGCATTCTCCAGTAGTCTCTATTGGCTATGTCGGAAGTTCATCCATTTGATAGATACGCTAAATTCACGAATCTTGCACTTCTGAAAGAATACAGTGCAAAGCCGCTGCGAAGATGCGTACGTGTAAACACCATTCTCTCTTCAGTAGAGAAGCTTACGCAGTGGGGCACGGAGAAAGGATGGCAACTCGAGCCGGTACCGTGGTGCAAAGAGGGTTTTTTCGTGGAGAGAGAAGACAGAACCGTACCACTGGGAAAAGATCTTATGCATCTTCTCGGGCACTTCTACTTTCAGGAAGCCAGCAGCATGTTGCCCGTGGAACTTTTGGATCCTCAGCCCGGAGAAAACATACTGGATATGGCAGCCGCGCCGGGAAGTAAGAGCACGCAAATTGCCGCAAAAATGCGGGGCAGGGGAGTGCTGGTGGCAAACGACATGGAAGATCGTCGCATAAAAACACTCAGAGAAGCGCTTAACAGGAGCGGAGTCACCAATGTGATTATTACGAAGAAAATCGGACAGTGGTTCGGAGAGAACATGACAGGGAGATTCGACCGCGTGCTCATAGACGCGCCATGTACCGCTCAGGGCACCGTACGAAAAGATGCCCAGGCACTCAACTTCACGAGCGACCACAGCATTGGCAAAGCGGCGAAACTGCAGAGGGAACTGCTGGAGTCTGCCGTGCATGCCACAAAAATCGGTGGGAGAATCGTGTATTCAACCTGCACACTCTGCCCCGAAGAAAATGAAGAAGTAGTGCGATCAATATTGAACAAATTTAGTACTCAACTGGAAGTATCAGACCCAAGAAAAATGTCTGTAAATGGGGCTGAAAAGAAACTTGGTGCCGCAGTAAAAGATTCCCTAAAAGTCCAAGGATCGGCTGGGGATATGCCACTCTTACGTATTTGGCCGCATACGTACGATACCGAGGGATTCTTTTGTGCGGTGCTCACAAAAACAGCACCGACACGTCCCGCTGAAAAAGTGGAAATCAAACATCTGCGAGAGAAGCCGTTGCCTGTTGGCGTTCAGCGTGAAATTCGCACGTTTCTTCGCACACGGTACGGCACGGATATTGTAGAAGACGGTGAGCAGATTCTCGACAGAGGCGATCATCTGGTACTCACAACGGATCAGGTTCTGAAATTCAAGCTCCCTACCGTAGATTACGCTGCGGGTCTGCCGTTCGGGAAAAGACTCCGAGATGTCCCCGTGTACATAGACCACGAAATGGCCGTACTGAGGGGCTCGGCAGCTACCGAGAATAGTTACACCGTGGACGATGGGCAGTTGCAGCAGCTCCTACAGGGCAAGGATATTGCATGTGACTCCTCGCTTCGAAATCATGTGTTACTTCACTACAGAGGGCTCTGCATAGGGCGAGGAAGAGCGTACATGGGCACACTGAAAAATCATCTTCCACGATGGATGATTTATCATATGCAAGATGTGGCGTAAATTTTTGAAATATGAGCAATCGTATAGGGGACTTCCGCTGTCTTTGGTAGTATGTCTTCCTCTATGGATCCCGTATTTGAAATAAAAGCTCGGCTACCGATAGAAGAACTGGTCGGTCAGTACTGCAGTCTTTCCAAGAAAGGAAAACATTTAAAATGCGTTTGTCCGTTTCACAATGATACGCATCCGAGCATGCTTGTATCACCCGACAAAGGAATAGCATACTGCTTTGCATGTAACAGCGGAGGAGATATTTTTGGTTTTTATCAAAAAATAGAAGGTGTGGATTTTCATCAGGCACTGAGAGATCTTGGTGAAAGAACAGGCGTGGATGTATCGGAAGGAAAATCCGATGCCGTTAAAAAAGACGTGAAAGACAGACTTCGCGATTGTCTGGAGGCGGCACAGCTTTTTTATATTCGGACACTCAGAGAATCCGCTGTTGCGAAGGAATATGTAAAGAAGCGTGGAATTCCCGCAGAGCAACAGGATCAATTTGGCATAGGATTTGCTCCCGACTCTTTTTCGGAGACGTACGAATACCTCCTGAAACAGGGCTTTTCCAAAACTGAAATTTTAGATGCGGGCTTAGGTGTGCAAAAAGATTTGAGCGAGGGTCGTATTTACGACCGATTCAGAAACAGGCTCATGTTCCCCATTCACGACCATCAAGGGAAAATTGTCGCATTTGGCGGGCGCACATTGGGAGATGACGATGCAAAGTACATCAATTCTTCCGAGGGGCCTCTCTACCATAAATCTGCGATTCTCTACGGATTTCACTATGCCAAAGACTCCATGCGCTTAGAACAGAAGGTCGTGGTGGTGGAAGGGTACTTCGATGTGCTTGCCTGCCACAGAGTCGGAGTGACCAACGTGGTGGCTGCAAGCGGTACTGCGTTTACCGTAGAGCACGTAAAGCTTCTGAAGCGTTACGTGGAAAAAATAGTGCTCTGTCTGGACCAAGATACCGCAGGTCGTAAAGCCGCAGAGAGTGCTTTTCATCTTGCCAGTGTCGAAGGATTACACGTACATACGGCTTTCTTGCCGGAAAAAGATCCCGATGAGACAGCGGCAAAAGAACCGGGTTTGTTGCAACGTGCGTTGCAAGAAGAAGACATACCGTATTTGGAAGCTGTTATTCAGGAATTACAAAAGCAAGATCTCTCCTCCGTACAAGGGAAGAGGCTCACCCTTAAAACACTGCTGCCACTCATAGATTCCATTACTCTTTCTGTCGAAAAATCTCACTACATCAGCACTGTCGCAAGCCTGCTTGGTACGACCGAAACAACGCTGAAAGAAGACATTGCCAGGCTTCCAAGGCAGCAAATTCACGAGCGAGAGCACTCGGAGGAGTCCCCCGGAAATGCTACGGTCACAAATAAAAATATGTTTTCCAGCATGGAAATTGCGTTGGCACTTTTTGTGTTGTATCCGGCAAACAAATCGCTTTTTCACAGGCTTATTCATCCCGAAGGAGAGAGAGAAGAAGCACTGTTTATGGGAATACGAGAAGCTCCCGAGTCATCGACTCTTACAGTGGATATGCTGGATATGCCGGAAGATGTTCGCGACCGATTGCGAATTTTGCTTCTCTACCTCGAAGATCACGGCATGGGAGAATGGTCTGAAAACATTGCCATGCAAGAAATGGTGAAGAATTGTACCAACGCGAACAGAGAATTTCTGCAACGAAAACAGAGAGATATCGCAAAGAAACTCATGCACGCAAAATCCGAAGGACGCACAAGTGACGAAGCGCAACTTGCCACTCAGTACCAGCAGGTGCTCAAGCTTGCAAAAATGGCCGGGTAGCCAAGTTATATTTCTCCTCTTTTTAGAGAGATTTCCTTTTCTTTAGTGCTTCTTGGCAGTAACCTGTCAGCCGGAATTGCGACCGTTATTTTTTTGCCTGTACTACACTCCATGGCATCCCACCCAAGAAAATTTATCGCTCAACCATCGGATGATGATTTGAAGGGATTTCCCGATGAAGTGAAACACCTTATTAAAAAGGGGCGAGAACAGCGATATGTGACACATCAGGAGATTATGAAGGTCGTGCCGAATGCGGAGAAAAATGTGGATCTTCTCGATGATATCTACTCACTCTTGGTGAATCTCGGTATTCAGATAATCGATGTGAAAGATGCGCTTATTTGGGAAAAAAAATCCAAAGCAGAGCTGGGTGAGCCAATCGAAGATCTTACCGAAGTGGCATCTTTCGATGAATCAGACATAGACGGAGACGATGAATCTTCATTGGATATGGATGACGACTCAGATCTTGATGTAAGCGACAAAAAGGTAGGAAAGGTGGACGACAAAGACGATGACGCTTTGGATGTGATTGCGACCGCAGGCATTGCCATAGACGACAAAGAAATTTCCGATGAAGAAAAAGGAAAGCGACGCAGGGAGAGAGAGGTGGATCTTCTCGAAATCAGCAATGACTCCGTGCGTATGTACCTTTCCGAAATAGGAAGAGTGCCGCTTATCGACGGTCGTAAAGAAGTGGAACTGGCACGCCGTATTCGCAAAGGAGACGCTTCTGCAAAACAACAACTGGCAGAAGCGAACCTTCGACTGGTTGTGAGTATTGCAAAGAAGTATATCGGTCGAGGACTCTCGTTCTTAGACCTTATTCAGGAAGGAAATATCGGCTTGTTCCGCGCAGTGGAAAAGTTTGATCCCGAACGTGGATTTAAGTTCTCCACCTACGCAACGTGGTGGATACGACAAGCCATTACACGTGCCATCGCAGACCAGGCTCGCACCATTCGTATTCCGGTGCATATGGTGGAAACCATCAACAAGCTCACACACACACAGCGCAGACTGGTGCAGGAGCTCGGTCGTGAGCCAACAGTCGAAGAGCTGGCTGTGGAAATGGAAATGGACGTGAAGAAAGTTCGTCACATTCAAAAGATCAGCCAAGACATCATTTCATTGGAGTCTCCCGTCGGAAGCGAAGAAGACAGCAAGCTCGGTGACTTCATAGAAGATGAAGAAGCAATCAATCCTTTCGATGCCACAAACAGACAGCTACGCAAAGAGAATGTGCACTCCATGCTTGAGTTCCTCACACCTCGCGAACGAAAAATCATAGAAATGCGCTTCGGGTTAAGCGATGGAATCGGTCATACGTTGGAAGAAGTCGGAAAAGAATTCGGAGTCACCAGAGAACGCATTCGTCAGATAGAAGCCAAGGTACTGCAAAAGATGAGAGACCACCCTCGCTCCATGACCATCCGCGAACACGGAGGCGCCCCAAAGCGCGTTGGCTTTACACCAAACAGCCCGTTTATGGATGTGGATGCAAAGCTGGAAGATCTTATTCGCAAGGACTTGGAGCAAGCCGAAGCGGAAAGGAAACGAAAAGCGTCATAAAAAAATAAAAGTCGCAGAAAGCGACTTTTATTTGGTACGGCTGTTGTTTTAGTTGCCGCCTTTTCCGGGTAGGAGAAGGTAGATACCGCTCAGACCCACGAGAATGTAGACGATAGCCTCCACAGCCGGCCATGCTCCGAGAAGCATGGTGACAACGTTGAGGTCGTTTCCCGTGAAGAAACCGATACCGACCAATCCCCAGTTTATTGCTCCTACGAAAACGAGCAATTTGGAGATTGAGCGAACCATAGATTTTTCCATAGAAGGGAATTGGGAAAAAATACTGATTCTGAGCATAACACAACAAGCTCATACGGAAGTATGAGCGTTGTTGCTATAAGAAAGAATGATTGCTTATTACTTTTTGCAGCACTTGCAGCACTTTGCCGCTTTCATGACTGCAGCGAGACCGACAAGAATGTACACAATCCATTCAAGAGCGGGCATACCGCCAAGAATCATGTGCACGACGTTGAGGTCTTTGCTCAAAAAACCTCCGAGACCCACAAGTCCCCAGTTTAAACCTCCGACGAGGAGGAGGATACATGCGAGCTTGCAGACAGGACATTTGCCACAGGAGCCGCTTGAACAACTGGCTCCGGCACCGGATGGAGTAGACATGGAAAAGAGGGGAAAAAAGAAGAGTGTATGAAGATAACTCTATCACAGTTACGGTTTGGAGTATGCATACATCCAACGCAGATGCTTTTTTGGCAATAAATTCTTTTGTGTACATACATATGAGTGAGGAGCGCGATGGTGTGGTAGCATGCAGTCATACGGAAGGCATCACCAGTTCAATCGGCAGACCCCGACAAAAGAGCCACAAAAAAGCGTGTTTCCACGGAATTTACCAGAAGAATTTCCGCACTCAATACTCAGCAGCTCTTGGCTGTGGAAACCATAGAAGGACCGGTCATGGTGGTTGCAGGACCCGGTACGGGCAAAACCGAAGTGGTATCCATGCGCGTGGCCAACATACTGCAGGAAACTCAAATGAGGCCCGGAAATATTCTCTGTCTTACATTCAGCAAAAGCGGCGCCACCGCCATGCGTAAACGTCTGCGAGATATCATAGGGCCGGATGCGTACGGAGTGACTGTGGATACCATTCATGGCTTCTGTAACGGTATCATCACTCAACATCCGCACGTATTTGAGGAATGGTCCTCTCTGGAGCAAATCAGCGATGTGGAGCGATACAGAAGTTTGAACAAAATAATTGATCAACTAATGCCACACACCACTCTGGTAAACAAAAAAGATCCTCATGCGAGAACGCGTGACATTCTTGGTCGTATCAGTCAGTTAAAGAGAGAGGGTGTGACCGACAGAGAGGAGTTACTGCGTATTGCCGATGAGTACGAAGCGCATATGGCAGGGAAGAGTAAAGAGGGTACGAAAGTCCACGAGAAAAACCTGCTTGCCGCACAAAAGTTCAGGGACTTTCTGCAGGTATTTTTTCTCTACCAGGAAATGCTCGAGCGGACAGGGCGCTACGACTACGACGATATGATTTTGAATGTCATTCAAGCGTTGGAATCGGAGGACTGGATGCTCGCACGGCTGCAAGAGCTATATCAGTATGTTCTGGTAGATGAGTTCCAAGATACGAACGGTGCCCAGAACAGATTTATTGAAATTCTCACGCAGGATCCTACGGGAAGTCATCACCCCAATTTGTTTATAGTCGGAGATGACGATCAGGCTATTTACAGATTCCAAGGGGCTAACCTGAGCAATATTCTCTCTTTCCGAGAGCGTTTTCCGAGTGCGCCGGTTATTCCGCTCACCATAAGCTATCGCTGTACGCAGGCGATACTCAATGCCGCGGCAAATCTTATATCCCATAACACCGAGCGTCTCGTGGGAAGAATTCCCGATTTGGAAAAAAATTTGACATCATCCGTGTCTTCCGAAGGCATGTCTCCCGTTCTTCTGCTCTCACCGAGTGATATGAGTGAACCCTGGATGCTGGCAGACCTGGTGGAAGACAGGTTGAAAGAAGGTATGTCGCCGAGTGAAATAGCAATTCTGGTTCAGACCAACAGGGAACTCCCGGGAATATACGAAGTCCTGAAAGCGAGAGACATTCCCGTGCAAATGACGGGAAAAATTGATCTGCTCAGTCACCCCCTTGTCGTGCAGGCAATTGCGATTCTCAGAGCGGTACATACTCCGGAAGAAAGCGGAGTGCTGGCAGCCGCACTCGCATGTGAGTGCTTCGATTGCAATCCGGTGGATTTGGCAAAAATATTTGCCATGAGAAGAGAGCTGCATGTTTCCGTGCTCGATGCCTTGCTACAGTTCAAAGACAATGGAGAACATCCTGATGTGTCACTTTCCAATCCCGAAACACTGCTCACAGCTCTGAGCACTATTGTGGATCTGCACCAGAAAATACCGTCACGCACGGTCGTACAGACCCTCGAGCACACATTGAAAGAGTGCAATATACTCTCTGCGTTCAAAGACGGTGTAATGGACATTCTGGACTTTGCAGCGATTCAAGAATTCTTCGACCGCATTCAACAGCGTGCCTACGAGCAGCCCTCTTTCTCTTTCGAAACGTTTCTCTCGGACCTTGAATTTTATATGAACGATGATTACGGAGACCTTCGTTTGTCGTACGATCTTCCGCACCTCACAAAAGAAGGCGTGCAACTCATGACGGCGCACAAGAGCAAGGGGCTTGAATTTCACACCGTTATCATTTCAAATTTCAGAGAAGGTCATTGGGACCGCAGGAGAAATCCTCCTTCTCTCTCCGTTCCCGAAGATCTCCTCTTTGGATGGGAGAAAGACCAGAAGTCCTTCGAGCAAAATCAAGACGAGAGAAGAGTCGCATTTGTGGCTATAACTAGGGCTAAACGCGAATTAATATTCACCTGCCCCAACGAGCTTACAACCGGAGAAAGCCTACGTGCGGTTTCTCCTTCCGGTTTCTTTTCCGAATGCGGCGATCTTTCGGAAGAGACAAGAGAAGCCAGAGACCCCGAGCGTATGTCCACACTTCTCAGTCCGAATGTGAGAGACTTCAATGAAGAAACCAAAGCATTTCTTCTGCGGCGTATTGAAAACTTCTCTCTTTCTCCCACTGCCCTGAACGATTTTTTGGAAGATCCTCAGCTCTTTGTTCAGCGACATCTTCTTATGGTTCCCCAGGCAAAGGAATCTCACTTCGCATATGGTAATGCCGTTCATCATGTTCTTGCCATGTGGGGACTTTCTGTTCGAGATGCCGAGCCACTCACACGGCCTCAGCTTCTTGCCGAGTTTTCTTCTCATCTTCAACACAAAGAACTTTTGCCTCTCAGTGAGTTCGTACGACTGGAGAGCTTGGGCCATGAGACACTGCAGCGGTACTACGATGAATTTCTGCAACAGCCCTACCCCATTGTGTATAAGGTGGAATTTGATTTGTCGGCACGACTGGGAGATATTCCCATCAAAGGTAAAATAGACAGAATAGATTTATTGGAACCGCATTCAACTGCTGCGGTTATTTATGATTACAAGACGGGAACTCCCAAAGCACCCAAGCAAATTCTGGACTACGGGTACCACAGACAGTTGGTATTTTACGCGTTGCTCATAGAGAAGAGTTCTCTTCCGCTGGATCCCAAAGAATTCGTACTGGAGTTTGTGGGGGAGGGGAGTGAGCATGCCGTGCGCAGAACGTACTCCATTTCTTCTCAGGAGAAACAGGAACTCGAAGCTCTCATAGAGAAGGTCTGGGCTAAAATCATTGCGCTGGATTTCTCTCCTCTCTAGTTTCTGGGAGGTAAAAATCACGAAACTGCTCGAGTGCACGCCCTCTGTGGCTTGTACTATTTTTTTGTTCAATACTCATGGCCGAGTAGACAAGATCATAACCATTAGGTCGAAAGCAGCCTGATATTGGCAATCTCGGTAAATAGTCTGCTTCGAGTGTTTCTGTAATTTCACCGTCACACACCCCCTGAAACATATGCAAGGTTCCCCCGGAATCAACGTGTGCAAGGTGGCACACAAATCGAGCTTTCTTGTTTTCTTCTCGTCTCATTCTTTCAAGAAAGTACTCAATCCACTCTTCGTCGGATGCCGCAGGTCCCGCACCCCATCTGCGAGTGTGTATGCCCAGCTCTCCTTCCAGAGCTTCCACTATTATTCCCGAGTCGTCTGCTATGGTCGGAAGTTTTGTTTGCTCAAAGTAGTAGCGTGCCTTCTCCATCGCATTTTCTTCGAAAGTGTTTCCGCATTCTTCGGGAGGAATGAAAGATACATCTATATCTTCCGGTGCCAGTATGTGAAAGTCCGGTGCCCGAAGACACTCGGATATTTCCGTAATTTTGCCCCTGTTACTTGTTCCAACAAGTATCTTCATGTCGAAATTATAGCCACATTCAGGGCTTTTACATACGTTTACTTTTTTTAGGTGGAGATCTTTTGACATATTGACAAAAACAAGAGTAATTTTACTACATGCTTGGTCTTAAGAGTCTCATTCGGCGCCAATCGGGTTTGAGTGCCGCAGAACAGAATCAGCTTGCAGCAGAACTGAAAGCAGTGGAACTGCCGCAGACGCGTGAGAGTGTGGAAGCGAAGGCAGGATCTATTCGCTCTATTGCAGGGAGAGTGGATGCGTCTGCACGCGATGTGCTGTCCGGCGATTTGCATCAGTCAACGGACCAAGACACTGTTTTCTTAGGACGTCTGAGTGCCATAGAACAAGCGGTATCCGGAGTCACTGCCTCCGTTGCACAAGATACGGACGGAGTGTCGGACCCCGTAACTTTTACGCAACAGTTGCAGTTTTTGGCACGTGAGCTGGGAGTGTTAGAAGAGCATATTACTCGCATTGGAGGCGCAATCGGTGGCTTCAGAGGAAGAATTTCTCGGCTGTTGCAGCAAGTGGAAACTGCGGAAACCAGTCTTGCGTCCAAGGAAGATAACCGTCACAGCTTGCAAAACGGAAGAGCCGCAAGTAACGCAGTGCTCCGTGAGCGGGAGAAAAAGATTGCTGCTCTCGACGGGCAAATACAAAACTCAGCAAGCAAACTTTCCCGCAAAAAGAGGGCACTGCGTGATATGCAAACAGGCAGTCTGGAAGCGATTTCCGTAGAGCAACAGAACGGAAATGCCGAAGCAACCGTAGGCTCACTTCTGTCGGAAATCGAGAGCATTGTTGCACGGTTGGATGTTTCGCATGCTCCCATAGAAGATCCCGAAACTCACTTTCCGGATGCCGTTGCCAGGGTTCGAAGCCGGCAAAAAAAGCCGGAAAGAATGAAAGTGGATTCTCCAAAAGGTACTGCCGAAACTCTGAAGGCAAATACGGGAAAAACAAATGCGGCACTGAGCGATTCCATTGCTCCGAAAGTTGCGATTTTCAATCAGGCGCTGGACGAAACTGTGCTATCTGTCATTGCGGAATTGGAAGGAGGAGTTCTTACGTCATCGGGATTCTTACGGGCTCTCAATGCAAAGTACAATGCGCTGCTTAAAGAGAACGGATTGGGATCATTGAGTGCGCAGGTACGGGGGTCATCTGCATTTATTGAATCGCTTCCGCAGGGTTTCAACGAGGCGATGGACTGCCTGGAAGCATTGCAGGATGAATGGCAGCAGAAACAGAAAGCTGCAGAGGGTGAAATTGGTAAAATAGAGAGAAGGTACAGAGAAGAGTGCAAGCGTTCAGCCGGCGGACAAGTGCGGGCAATGCCACAAATTCACAGTGGCAAGGGCAGAGGAGGAATGCAGAACATGCAGCCGCCGCAATCACCTCTCTTCAATTCCAAGTACAAAGGACAGCAATCTCGACGCGAAGAAGCACGCCTAAAGCTGGAATTTATACAAGGTGCACTGAAGGGGCAAAAACTGAGCAGTCCCATACGTGCGGTGCTTAGATGGATGAAGCGAAAATCGAACTAACAGAAGTAGTTCGGATTACGACGCCATGCTGTCTATGTAGACTTTGCGCGGTTTTGCACCGTCAGCAGGACCGACAATGCCTTTGTCTTCCATAATATCTAACAGTCGTGCCGCTCTTGCGTACCCTACTTTCAGCTGTCTTTGCAGTAAGCTGGCAGATGCCCTTCCTGTTTCCTGTACGACACGAACAGCCTCGAAGAAGAGTTCATCTCCTCCGTTGTCATCTGCTTCGAGATCTATCATGTGGCTGCCGTCACCATCTTCATCTTCATTTTCTTGCAACGGAATCTCTTCGGTAATTTTTCCTCCTCCAGCAATTTTAACCGCATTTATGACCCGCTCAACTTCTTTGGTGGAGGTAAAGATTCCTTGAATACGCACTGGCATGGATGTTTCTGCCGTAAGGTAGAGCATGTCTCCTTTTCCCAGAAGATCTTCTGCTCCTATGCCGTCTAATATGGTGCGACTGTCTACGGAGCCCACCACACGGAAGGCTATGCGAGTGGGAACGTTGGCCTTAATAAGTCCGGTAATCACATCCACGCTCGGACGTTGCGTAGCGATAATAAGATGCATTCCCACCGCTCTGGCCATCTGAGAAATGCGGACGATCATTGTTTCCGAATCACGTTTGTACTGTCGCATCATAAGGTCTGCCAACTCGTCTATGACGATGACAATACGAGGAATAACATTCTCTTCCTCTTCTTGGAGGGCGTTGAATTCTTGAATATTTCTCGCACCGACTTCCGAGAATCTGTGCAAGCGTCTTCCCATTTCCGCAACGGCCCAACGCAGAGCTTGCAGTGCTTTCTCCGCATCCGTGATCACAGGAGTAAGCAAGTGAGGAATGCCATCGTAAGGCATAAGCTCCACACGTTTCGGGTCTATGAGAATAAGTTTTAACTGGTCGGGTGCATTTTGGTAGAGCAGTGATGCAAGGAACGTATTCATGCAGACAGATTTTCCGGAGCCGGTTGCCCCTGCAATAAGCAAGTGAGGCATTTCATTGAGAGATGCCACCATTGCCTTCCCGGCAACATCTCGTCCGAGGGGCAGTGTAAGGTTCGATTCGCTCTGCACGAATTCCGGGCTTTCCAAAATTTCACGCAAGTGCACGATGGTTCGAACGGAATTTGGCATTTCCACACCAACCAGAGATTTCCCCGGAATCGGCGCTTCTATACGGAGGCTCGGTGCTGCCAGTGCCAATGCGAGATCATTTTTTAAGTTTGCTATTCTGCTTAGCTTCACCCCTTCCGACGGTTGCAACGTAAATTGTGTGACCGTCGGTCCCGGGTGGGCATCTCGTACGGTTACCTCTATATCGAACTCTCCCAATTTCTCTTCTATGAGACGTGCCTGATTTTTCAGCTCGTCGTCGTTCACGTTCAGTTCGCTCTGCGAATCGTCCAGGAGATCGTAGCTCGGGAAGGTCCACTCCTCGTAACGGGTGTCTTGCATCGTTATGGTGTCTTTTACTTTGGCATTCACGCTCTTGGCTATGTTTTTGCTCGCCGCATTTTTGAGAGCCTGCTTTGCAAAAATGGGACGGACGATATTGAGTTCGGGCGGATCTCTGTCCTGTTCCACAAGGTCGTCTTCTTCGTCTTCCTCTTCCTCCTCCCATTCATCTTCTTCATCCCACTCGTCTTCCTCGACAACTCTTTTCTTTTTTGCCGTTTTTGCGGGAGCCTTTTTCTTTGGAGCAAAGAAATCAATAACCGCAGCCGAAATACTTCGAAGATCGGGCTCGAATGCTATGAACACTCCGACTGCAAACATGGAAGCAAGTACCGTGTACCCGACTGCACGGCTGGCAAACAGGAGAAAAGGCATGCTCATCATAAATCCTACGGCACCGGCAAGTTCGTCTCGTTTGGTTCCTATGTCTTCGAGTGGAGCACCTATGTGCACTATGCCGAGGAACGACGCAAGGCAGAGCCCCAGTCCCAGCCATATCTTCGTAGGTACCCTCTTTTCCTTCGCCTTGGATTTCGGCGGCGCAATAAACCAATGCAGCAGTCCCGAACAGATGAGTGTTGCGGGGAACAGCGCACCCCATTTTCCGAAGAAGAACACAAGGAATTGCTGCAAGCCCGCACCTATCATTCCCGCCTGCTGCTGCAGTACAAGAAGAAGTAACACACCAATGCAAAGCTGCACAGTTCCACTGATTTGCCGTTTGGTAGATTCACTGAGTTTCAGTTCCTGGCTTTTCTTCCTGGATGTTCTGCGCGCTGCGGTACTTGTGCGCTTGCGACGGGTGGTTCTTCGGCGAGCTTTGGCCATAGGAACAGTATATCGTAATACGTTTGTAATAAAAAACGTTGTTTTTCGCAAGGTTGGGACTAGAGCTTCTGTGCCAGTAACCTCCCTACTTTGCCAGATTTCGCACTTTCATCGCTCATGGCAGCAACACGGTCCGGTTCATATGCTTCCAAATCTGCCGTTCTGACCAATGTTTCCAGTGTGGTGTAGACGGCGATTTGACTGACAGTTTCTCTGTCTGAAACCCCGGTCTGCGTAGTTTTATCACCGAATAGTGTTGTCCATACTATTTTCCCCAGCTCTTTCAGGCTTGTTTTTACCGCAGCTTCTGAGCGATACGCCTCATGTCTTGCTTCGTACGCTTCTTTGGACCCAACGACATGTTCTATCACTGCTTTCATCTCACTTCTGTCTGTTCCGAATGAGTTTTTACATGTATCGATAATCGCATCGATCTCCGTATGTGGGAGTATTGGTTTTTCCATGAGCCTGAAAGAATGGTTGTCATTACTCAGGCAGGTTAAGAGCCGTAGTTGCTTGCGAATACTTAATTCTGCCAGGACTATAAAAAGTCCAATACTTTCAGCAATCTCTTGTTCATTTCTCTCCGATCCTTCGGGGCTTTCGGTCATGATATGGTAAGAATAGAGGTGAAAGTTACTATGTTTCAACAGCCAAATCCACTACTATGCGCAAACTATGAAAGTACTTGTATTCGGAGGAAAGGGCTACATGGGGCAAGAGTTTTTACGTTTGTACCCCGGAGCGGTCGTGCCGTCCGTGGATATCGCAGACTGCGGCGCAGTTGCCGCAGCACTGGATGAACACAAGCCCGATGTTGTTATAAACACCGCAGGAAAAACAGGCCGTCCGAATATCGATTGGTGCGAAGAGCACAAAGAAGAAACCGTTCGCAGTAACGTCACGGGACCTTTGGTTATTTTGGATGAATGTATGACGAGGGGAATTTATGTCGTGCATCTCGGGTCGGGTTGTATTTACGAGGGCGATAACAACGGGAAAGGATTTACCGAAGAAGACCCCGCCAATTACATGGGAAGTTTCTACTCTCGTACCAAAGCGTGGTGCGATGACATTCTCAAAGAGTTTCCGGTTCTTATTTTACGTTTACGTATGCCGTTCGACGGTTCCACACACGAGCGCAACCTCCTCACAAAAATTTCAAAGTACAGTCGCGTGTTGGATACCGAAAATTCACTCACCTATATGCCAGATTTCTTTGCCGCAGCCATGCAGCTCATAGAGAAACGTGCAACCGGGATTTATAACATCGTGAACCCGGGAACCATGTCTCCGTTCCGGATTATGGAAATGTATAAAACAATCGTGGATCCCTCCCACACGTTTGAAAAACTGACAATGGACCGGCTCTCCGAGGTCGCAACCACCGGGCGAAGCAATTGCATGCTCTCGGGAGAAAAACTGTCTCGGGAGGGAATACAAATGCGACCTCTGGAGGATGCCGTACAAGAGGCTTTGTCTGCCATAGCGGCGCAGAGGGGCTAAATTGCGCACATATTGCTATTATGGTAGAATAATATGATTTATCATGCTATAAAACACGTCCTTCGCTTCAATGAAAGCCATGAACATCAGCTCACTGGGCACGGTATCGAAGAAATTCCGGAACATAGTGCGTACGCACTGGAAAAAGCTGCTTATTGCAATTGCAGTAGGTATTCCCGTACTTGGAATAAGCTACTTCCTTTTGCATGAGAAAAAGCCTGAATACATCACAGATATCGCCAGGAGAGGAAAATTGATTCAAACGGTCGAAGCGGTCGGAACGGTTATATCGGAAAAAGATCTGGATTTGAAGTTCCCCGTCACCGGCGTGGTGGAAAACGTGTACGTGATGGAAGGTGATACCGTGGAGGCAGGCCAAGTTCTTGCTGAACTGCGCAATAACAGTCTCGAAGCGGATGTTGCTTCCGCCTCTGCCAATTACCAAGCGGCGCTGGCGGACCTTCGTGAACTCGAAGAAGGCACACGACCGGAAGAGATTCTCATCGCGGAAGCGGAAGTGGAAAATAAGAGAGCAGCACTCTCCGCGGCCAAGGCAAGCCTGGAGGCCGCAGAAAGAAATTTGGATCGCTCGCAGCAGAAGCTAGATGAACTTCGTCGCGAGGCAGATACGAGTTTAAGCGGACATGTTTCTACGGCAGGCAGCGTGATAGCACAGGAGCTCACAAAAATTCAGAATTCACTCCAGGAACTGGATGATGATTTCGATACGACAGTTATCCGTAACGCTGTCGATTTTCGTGCGCGGATAGAATACGACATTTATCTGCGTAAGAGAGAGGATGCGGAAATCTCCATTTCGTACGGTTTTAAAGGGAGCAATCCATCGAATTTTGCATCGGCACTTTCGAATTTGGAGGAGGCAAAACAGGCGGCACTTGAGGCGGTAGAAGTGGCAAACAGTGCGTATGCCATTGTCGTATCTCTTCCGACAACCAATTATCTTACGACGTCCGTGAAGGAAACGTACAAAGATTCTGTGGCAACTCAGAGAGATGCCATTCAGGCGGCATACAATAATATTGAAGATGAAATGAAAGTGGTGCGAGATGCTTCCGCAAACTTCAGTTCAAAAATTGCCGCAGAGGAGGCAAGCTTAACAACAAGCCAAGGAACCAAAGACAGAGCGCTGGCAGACATAGCAACCTACCGGACTTCTTTACAAATTCAGGAAGCACAACTTGCGCTCAAAAGGGCAGGTGCAAGAAAGGCAGATATAGATTCCGCTCGAGCATCCGTAAACAGGGCGTACGCGGAAGTGCAGCGCGCCCGTGCCAAGTTGGATGACACCATTCTCATCGCACCAATAGGCGGGAGTATTACCAAGGTGAACTTAAAAACAGGAGAATTTACCGGCGGAATTGAGGATTACGAAAGGGCTATTACCATGCTTGGAGACAGTCCGTACCGCATAGAGATGTACGCATCGGAAATAGATATTCCAAAAGTAACGCACGATCAGGAAGGAGCGATAGAGCTGGATGCCTACCAAGGCAGAGACTTCCTCATTCATGTGTCGGAAATAGATCCCGCTGCAACAACAGTGGATGGGGTGCCAAAGTACCGCATCAAACTCGATTTTCTGGAAAACGAAGAATCAAGCCTGAAAATAGGTATGACGGGAGATGTCGATATCATCACGGGAATACGGGATGATGTGGTAATGGTTTCGGGTCGTGCGGTTATTAAAAATGTTCTCGGGGAAGATATCGTACGCATTTTGAAAGATGACGCACTGGAGGAGCGTACCGTCGTAACGGGCATGGAAACAGATACTGATGTTGAAATTATCAGTGGAGTGGAGGAAGGTGAGATCGTTATTGTTCTCATCAAAGAGTAACTATGCCAAGCAAAAAGGCGCCACTCATCGAGACGATTGATCTCTGTAAGTCATACTTCAATGAAGAGCTGGAAACTCCCGTACTTTTTGATATCAATCTTACCATTCAGGAGGGAGAGTTTCTCTCCATCATGGGACCTTCCGGTTCCGGAAAATCCACGCTCATGCATATTCTGGGCTTTTTGGATAATCCGACTTCCGGAAAATTCCTGTTTCGAGGAGACAGAACAAAATCATTGAATGACGACGAGCTTGCGCGCATTCGGGCTACCAGAGTCAGTTTTGTGTTTCAGGCTTTCAACTTACTTCCAAGGACGAGCGTGTTGGATAACGTCATGCTCCCGCTGCTATACCATCCAACCATTCCGGCAAGTGAGCGAGTCGAGAGAGCCATGCATGCCATTGCGACAGTCGGGCTTACCGAGAGAGCAACATACTTCACAAACCAGCTCTCGGGAGGGCAACAACAGCGCGTTGCGATTGCCCGTGCGCTTGTGACGGAACCAGATATTATTTTTGCCGACGAGCCGACGGGAAACTTAGACAGCACATCCGGCATACAAGTGATGGATGCGCTGCAGCAGCTTCATGATGACATGGGGCGAACGATAGTGCTCGTAACACACGAAGAGGCAACTGCCAGACACGCGGAAAGAATCATCCATCTGAAAGACGGGCGTATCGCATCGGATTCTAAAAAATTCAAACGCGTACGATCCAACGGAAAGGGCAAACTTAAGTAAACCACTATGTTACTGCGCGATACCATACATACGGCTAGAAAAGCTCTTTCTACCAATAAAAATCGTTCTGCACTCACGATGCTTGGGGTCATTATAGGTGTGGGGTCCGTCGTGCTCATGACATCCGTCGGTGCAAGTATGGAAGGACTCATTCTCGGTCAGATAAGTTCCATAGGTGCAAAAAGCATGATTATCTTTCCCGGTCAGCAGGAAGGCTCTCAGGGAACAGTTACTGCCGGCTTCGACAGTCTCACATTCGAAGATGTGGATGCACTCTCTCGCCTTAAAACGGTCACTAGCATTGGGCCGGGCATGTTTGTGGACATAGCAACGGCAATTTACGGACGGGAAGAAACGGAGCCGAGGGTAATAGGAACGGTGCCGAATTATTTTAAAAACAGAGATATGCCTGCGGCACTCGGGCGCACGCTGGACGACAGAGATATTCTGGGCGCGAAACATGTGGCGGTCATCGGCTCGGAAATAGCATCAGATCTCTTTCAGTTCGAAAACCCGGTCGGGAAGCGCATAAAACTTGGAGATCTTACCTACACGGTCGTCGGCGTGCTGGAGCCCATAGGAACCCAATTTTTCCAGAATGCCGATGAATTTGTTTTCATTCCGCTCTCCACCGCACGGTCTGTGACAGGTCAGAAATATTTGAACATGGTGAGCTTGCAGTCGGTGGGGGATTTTGATCTCGCAGAATCCGATGTGAAATCTCTGCTGCGACAACGTCACGGAATAGTGAATCCGAAAGATGATTCGGATAAAGACGATTTCATCGTTCGCACATCCAAGCAGGCAAACGATATTCTCGGTTCGGTGTCATTGGGACTGACGGCTTTCATTACCACCATCGCAGCCATTTCTCTGATTGTCGGCGGCATAGGAATTATGAACATCATGCTTGTTGCGGTTACGGAGCGAACAAGAGAGATAGGCCTGCGGAAAGCAGTTGGCGCGCGTAAGGCGGATATAATGCTCCAGTTTCTCATAGAGGCCATATTACTCACGGTTATCGCCGGAATAATCGGTGTGATTCTCGGTATCGCCATTTCCGGTCTTACTGCTGCGATTGTGAATAAATTCCTCGATACGTACGACTTTGCCGTCTCGGTTCCTGCCATATTCCTGGCGCTGATTATGGCAGTGGTAACGGGCATAGTGTTTGGAATTTATCCGGCAAGACAGGCGTCTAAACTTTCTCCCATGACAGCTCTTCGTTATGAGTAACCTTCGTACTCTCATTGGTCATAATGAGCGACAAGCAACCGGCGAGTAGCGGTCAGCGCCAGTCGCTACACGCTAACCGCTTTCTCTACACCCTATGCTCCTCTCCGACACCCTTGCAACGGCATACCGAGCTATTTCCACTCACAGAATGCGCTCTCTGCTCACTATGCTCGGCATCATAATAGGTGTCGGATCCGTCGTGCTTATGGTGTCTGTGGGACGAAGCTTCGAACGGTATGTGCTGGATCAAATAGAAGCGTTCTCCAGTAATCTGATAGAAATATATCCCACGGGTTTTGAGAAATTCGGACGCACTCTCGACAGCCTCACCTACAGTGATTACGAAGCAGTATCTCGACTGAGCACCGTAGAGAGTGTGGCTCCCGCTATTTTTGTGACAGAGAAAGTGCAATATGGCACCGAAGAAATTTCTCCGTTTATTTTCGGAACATCGAGTAATTTCTTTCACAACTACGGCCAAAAGCTTGCAAGCGGGCGCTTGCTGACAGAAGCGGATGAAAAGTCCGCACGTTCCGTTGCCGTGCTTGCACATCAGACTGCCATAGATTTATTCGGACAACGTGACCCCATTGGCGAAAGTATTCGAGTCGGCAGTCGTTCGTATACCGTCGTGGGAGTACTGGAGAGCCTTGGCTCCGCACTCATGCAAGATATGGATACTCCGGTCTACATACCATTTACCACCGCACGAGCAGCGACGGGTCAGAAAGAACTGAGTTACATGAGTATGAAATCCAAAGGAGACATAGATCTGACGATTGCGGACATCAATTCGTTGCTTCGGCAACGTCATGGCATTGTAAATCCCGATGGAGATCCTGATAAAGATGACTTCAGGGCACGGTCTGCGGAACAAGCGGCGGAAATTGTGGGACAGGTTACGTTGGGCCTTACGGTATTCATAGGGCTGATAGCCGGTGTGTCTCTTGTAGTCGGAGGAATTGGAATCATGAATATCATGCTTGTGTCCGTCACGGAGCGGACCAAAGAAATCGGTCTTCGCAAAGCAGTGGGAGCTCGCAAGCACGATATTCTTCTGCAGTTCCTTCTGGAGTCCGTCACGCTCACGTTGCTCGGCGGCATCATAGGTATTGTGGGAGGAGCGGCACTTGGCATGCTGGTAGCGGCCGTTGCGTCCAAATTCATAGGTACCGTGCCCTTCGTGCTTTCCATCCCTGCTCTCATAGCTGCCATTCTTATGGCGTTGGTCACGGGGCTTGTGTTTGGAATTTACCCCGCAAAAAAAGCAGCGGAGTTAAGCCCGATGGCTGCCATTCGCTGGAACTGAGAAAGCAGGCATTCTCGTTGACCCGAAACCAGAAATTCCCATACTGCGCCCGGTGAAAAACTGACGGTTGGTGTGCTACGGCACACGCCGTATTCACCGACCGCTCTTTACATGTTCGTGTTCTCTAAAGGCAGAAAAATGAAAACGTTACAGATTTCATGGAAGAGGATTCTCGACAGGCTTGTACTTTGGTACCAGGAAGGTGCCGATTGCGAACCGCCTCTGAAAGAAGGGGGAAGGGAAGGAGTGGAGGCAATGATACTGCATTCCATTTTCCTGCCCGACCGCTTCATTCCGTACGTGACGGAAATTGCGTTGTGCTATGCATTGCATCACAAGGTGATGCACGAGAAGCCGATTTCGGAGAAGATGGCAGATGATCTGATGATGAAAGGACTCTCTTGTTTGAGTCCGATTCAACTCGCCACATTGGCAGTTTCCTTCATTCAGCTTCTGCAGCTCCGTGAGCGGATTCTTGTAGCTACTGCTTCTCCCCCCTATGTTTGCCACGCCTCCTATCTGGAGGCGTTGCATGCGGCGACGGATGAAGCATTGAGCGAAGTGCATTTGCATTCCATTCCTACGGGAGGAACAGACGAACCGACAGCGTAGAGCGTGACTCTTTTTACGGGGTCGTGGGGTGAGGGGCGTTTCGACGCTCTTCACCTCTTTTTTTTAAGCAGATTACGCAGAATTCAGTTGGTCTCTTGCACTTTTGCGCTACAATTTCGTGTGCGTGGTCGGTACGAAGTGAGATAACGCGAGTCTGGCTGTAGACCGGACGTTTCTCCTCGATTCGACTTCTCGCAGTTCTTTCTGCCATCATCACGTATGTGGGTCGGTACCGAAGTGGCCAAACGGGTCTGGCTGTAAACCAGATGTCTCTGACTTCGGGGGTTCGAATCC